>Ga0265297_10002188_pt1 | contig 41234 bp, 31 predicted proteins | sample Munlanlwell13791_FD_192502 | JGI IMG/M metagenome (GOLD analysis project Ga0265297, IMG submission 192502) | Leachate microbial communities from a municipal landfill in Southern Ontario, Canada - Leachate well 137-91 | ecosystem: Engineered > Solid waste > Landfill > Unclassified | place... | reverse complement strand
GTTTATCAATTAAATGTAATTTTAACCACTTTTCTTTAGTTGAAACTATTAATATTTCTGGATTATGAGTCATATCTGATATCATACAATAAATACACAGCTGTCAGATATGATTGTACACAATACCTAAATCACTTGACAAAAAATACCAGTATGGTATAATGTATACATTAGTGATGACAACATCACTTTGATCTATATAAAATTTAAATTTATAAAGGAGGGGTTATGAAAAAAACCCTGTTGGTTCTGTTCACCATCGTCCTCGTCATCGGCCTCACGGCCTGCGCGAAGCAGTCCGTGGTTCCGTCCCCGGCCCCCAAGCTGGAAACGAAAGCGGTCGTCGCGTCGGATGCCTTCCAGGTGTTCGACAAGATGCCCCTGAAGATGGATGCTGAGCGCGCGCTCGCGCTCGGACTTCATGAGGCCATTCTGGACAAACCGGTTCGCGTCTTCAATTACATGGGGACGCAGAACGGTACCAGGTGGCAACCGGAAACGCTACCGGTCGGGACGAAAGTCCTTGTCGGCGAAGACGGGATCCCTCTGTACAAGAGGGATTGCTGGAACAAGTTGTTCGTCCCGATTGCCCTGCAACCGGTGGCGAACACGCCGGCCGTGGTGGAGAAGAGCAAAATGAAGGCATGGGAACTCTTAGAGATTGCTCTTCTCATATTGTTAGGGATGCTGGTCTTATTCCTAATGTGGAACGCCAGCCTCCTTCAGCGGGTCGCCCGTTGGCTGTACGAACACAGCCACCATGGGCACGACAATCCGTCGCCGGCCACGCGTCCGACACCGATCACCAGTCGGACGTGGCTAATCCACGCCGAGGGAAACGCGAATCATCAAACTCGCGTTAACCTCGAGGGAATCCGATCCTTCCGCATCGACAACGCGGAAGGTGACGAAATCTCAATTACGGCCAACAGGAGGTAAGGCCACTATCTGTTCTTTGAGATCAAACAGGAGCACCCCTCGGTGCTCCTGTCTTTTTTTATTTTTTAATCGCTTTTAATACTTTCGGTATTTTTTTGAAATCTTCTATTAATACTCCACGCATTCCGCCATTATATAGCGCGGCGGCGGGATGGTATAATGCATAAAAAACCAGCGATCCAAGACCGGGTATATCTTTACGCAACGCCTTGCCATGAATTTGAGAAATTTTTTGCCCCGGCAAAAATCTTTCCATGGAATGTCTGCCCAATAAAACAATCAGTTTTGGATTAATAATTTTGATTTGTTCTTGAAGCCATGGCCAGCAAGCAATCGCTTCTTCCGGAAACGGATCACGATTTTCCGGCGGACGGCATTTTACAACATTGGCAATATAGATATCTTCTCTTTTGGTTTTTATTTCCCCCAACATTTCATCTAAAAATTTTCCTGCAGAACCAACAAAAGGACGACCAAGTTCGTCCTCTTTTTGTCCAGGCCCCTCGCCGATAAACATAATTTCTGTTTCTGCGTTCCCTTCTCCCGAAACCACTACCCGACAAGTTTTTCGAAGAACACATTTTGAACAAGCTAACATTTTTTTATTTAGTTGTTCTAATTGTTCTTTTTTTGTCATAAAATTTTCACTTTTCTGCCTTCAATTTGTAACTTATCTTCGCAGAATAATTTAATTGCTTCCGGCAATGCCTGGTGTTCAATGTCTAATCCACGCTGTTTGAATGATTCTAATGTGTCGTCTTCTTTAATTTCGTTTGTCTTTTGAATAATAATTGGACCCGTATCAACTCCCTCGTCAACAAAATGCACCGTACATCCGCCAACTTTACAGCCATAATTAAATGTATCGCCATAGCCATCAGTTCCCGGAAATGCCGGCAAAAGCGCGGGGTGAATATTAATTAATCTATGTTTGTATTTATTTACAAATAACGAAGTCAAAACGCGCATATATCCCGCCAATACAACCAAATCAACTTTTTCTTTTTCCAAAATATCAATTATTTTTTGTTCATGTTCTTCGCGCGTAATTCCTTTGTGGTCTATAAAATATTCGGGGATTCCCGCTTGTTTTGCCCTTTCTAGTCCATAAGCATCAGCTTTATTCGAAATTACAGCAACAATATTGCCTTTTATATTTCCTGTTTTCGTCTGATCAATTATCGCTTGTAAATTCGTCCCATTCCCCGATATTAATACCGCTATATTTTTCATATTACAATATTTACTAATTTATTTTTAATAAAAATTATTTTCTTGGGTTCTTGATTATTGAGCCAAGTTTTTATTTTGTCATTAGATAAAACAAGTTTTGTTGCTTCTTTTTCTGATATATCAACATTTACTTCAATTTTGTCTCTAACCTTGCCGTTAATTTGAATAATCAAATCAATTTTATCTTTTTTGATTAATTTTTCGTCATATTCCGGCCACGATTTATCAAAGATACTTTTAATTTTTGACTTTTGACTTTTAATTTTAAAATATAACTCTTCGGCGATATGTGGTGCAAAAGGTGCTAAAATCTTTAAGAAGTCTTCGGCATCTTTTTTTGATAAAATATTATTCTCTGTTTGCCACATATTTATCAGTTCCATCATGCTAGAAATCGCAGTGTTAAATTTCATATTATCTATGTCATCGCCAACCTTTTTAATTGTATAGTGTAATTTCTGGATCAAATCTCTACTGGTTTGTTCTGAGATTTTTGAAGAATTTTCAAACAAATTCCAAATCTTCTTTAAAAATCTTGCGCAACCCTCCAAACTTTCTGTGCTCCAAGCAATTTCATCTTCATACGGTCCCATAAACATTTCATATAAACGAATTGTGTCTGCTCCGTATTTTTTTACGATTTCATCGGGATTTATAACATTACCGCGCGATTTAGACATTTTTTGTCCATCCGAAGCCAAAACCATACCATGCGCACATCGTCTTTGATACGGTTCGAGAGTTGGCACAACACCAATATCATACAAAAATTTATAAACGAATCTTGAATACAAAAGATGAAGAGTGACATGTTCCATTCCACCATTATACAAATTAACAGGCATCCAATATTTCAATTTTTTCATGTCTGCCAGTGCTTTATCATTATTTGGATCGCAATAACGAATAAAATACCAATTAGACCCGGCCCAATTTGGCATTGTGTCGGTTTCTCTTTTTGCCATTCCCCCGCATTTCGGACATTTTACATTTACCCATTCATCAATTGTAGATAATGGCGATTCTCCGGTATCAGTTGGTTCATATTTTTCGACATACGGAAGTTCAACGGGTAAATCTTTTTCATCAACCGGCACTATTCCGCATTTTTCACAATGGATAATTGGAATCGGTTCGCCCCAATAGTGCTGGCGCGTAAAAACCCAATCTCTTAAGTGATAATTAATTTGTTTTTTGCCTAATTTTTTCTTTTCTAAGCATTTTGTAATTTCTTTAATCGCTTTTTCTGAATCCAATCCATCAAAATCACCAGAATTAATAAGTTTTCCATATTCGGTATATGCTTGTTTGGAAATATTACCACCCGAAATGACTTCTCTAATTTCTATTCCATATTTTTTCGCAAATTCATAATCTCTTTCGTCGTGTGCCGGAACCATCATCACTGCCCCTCCCCCATAGGTAGCAATTACATAATCACCAATCCAAATTGAGATTTTTTCTTCGTTTAGTGGATTGATTGCATAAACTCCTTTTAACTCTACTCCGGTTTTCTCTTTTGCAAAATCCATTCTTTCAATTTCGCTTTTCTTTTTTGCTTGGTCAATATAATTTTGGACTTCGTCCCAATTTTCAACCTGCCTACCGGCAGGCAGGTTTTCTAATTTTTGAATTAGTTCGTGTTCGGGCGCTAATACTAATGCTGTAGCGCCAAAAATAGTATCAATTCGTGTTGTGAAAACTTCTAAATCTTTATTCTCTATTTTAAATTTTATATTTGTGCCCTCCGAACGTCCAATCCAATTAATTTGTTGATTTTTAATTCTATCTGGGTAATCAACCAATTTTAAATCATCAATTAATCTGTCTGCGTAGGCAGTAATTTTTAGCAACCATTGTTTTTTGTTTCTTTTTTCGGTCTGCGCACCACAACGTTCGCATTTTCCATTAACAACCTCTTCATTCGCCAATCCGATTTTACAACTCGGGCACCAATTAATTGGCATTTCTTGTTGATAAGCCAATCCTTCTTTTAAAAACTGCAAAAATATCCACTGCGTCCATTTATAATATTTGGGATCTGTAGTGTTTATTTCTCTAGACCAGTCAAACGACAAGCCCAGGCTTTTTAATTGTTCTCTGAAAATAGCCGTGTTCTTTTTTGTAACTTCAATCGGATGTATGCCGGTTTTTATAGCATAATTTTCGGTTGGAAGTCCAAACGCATCATAACCAATCGGGAACAAAACATTATAGCCTTGCATTCTTTTCTTGCGCACCATTGTGTCCAGAGCAGAATAACTTCGAGCATGACCAACATGAAGCCCATCACCGGAAGGATAAGGAAATTCAACCAAAATATATTGCTTTGGTTTTTTATCAAAATCCTTGGCTTGATATAGGCCAAGTTTTTCCCATTTTTCCTGCCACTTTTTTTCAATTTCCTGAGGATTATAACCCATAACTTAATTATACTATATTAAATAACTTTTGTGCGTTTTTGGTTGTTTGTTCTGCGACTTCTTCAAAACTCACTCCTTTTATTTCGGCGATTTTTCTGGCGACAAGCTCAACGTTTAAGGGAGTATTTCGAGTTTCGCGATCTGGCGACAAATATGGTGAGTCGGTTTCAATTAAAATTCTATCTAGCGGACAATTTTTAATTACTTTATCATAGTCTCGCGCATAAGTAATTAATCCCGTAAAACTTAAGTAATACCCCAATTTCAAATACTCTTCTGCATAACTCCATCTCCCCATATAACAATGTAGAACGCCTTGTATTTGATTGTTGTTTCTTGTGTCTTGCCCCTTGATTATTTCCAGAATTTCTGGAAATAATCTACGACTATGAATGATGATTGGCTTATTTACGTCTTGTGCTAATTTCAATTGTTGAATAAAAATTTCTTGCTGTTTTTGTTGCGCCTCTAAATCATTCTCGCAAAATTGATAATCCAATCCGCATTCGCCAATTCCTACAACCTTTAGATGTTTGGCAAGTTCTGAAAATTTATCATAATCAAATTTTTCTTGAGTATCGTGCGGATGTATGGCAACGGTCGCCCAACAATTTTCATATTTTTCTGCTAATGTAATTACTTGTTTTGAACTTTCATGGTTTACGCCAATATTAATAATGCCAATGTTTCGTTCTTGGCATTTTTTAATAATTTTTTCTCTGTCCTTGTCAAAATCTTCAAAATTCAGATGCGCATGCGTATCAATTAACATATTTTATGTATAACACCATTTAAAGAATAAAAAAAGAGGGGGCTACTCCCGTAGGAGCAACCCCTCAAAAAAATCGTATATCAAAAAAAGAACTTGGCCTCAAGGAAAATTTTATAATTTCCCTTGATTCCTCTCGGGTCTCCCTTAAAAGGAAGCCGACCCCGAACAAATAAATCCCAATTTCCGATACGGAACCCAATATCGGGACCGTATTCTAATTGAGATTGCTGACCCTCCTTCATCTTGCCAGAAAATCCGACCCCTGCCCCGATATAAATTGGCTGGAAAAATGCGCTAACGATGTCCACATTCACAAGCGGAACTGTGTACCAATCGTTTTTGTTTTTCCCAACCGGTACGCCAACGCCGATGGACACCAGTAGTTCCGATAAATCGGAGATATCGCGCCTCACTCCGACTTCTCCAACAGCATACTCCATAAAACAAGAATAAAATCCGCCAAATCCAGCTCCGGCAAAAAAATTCATTTGTAGTTTTGGCTGAATTTTTAAATCCTCTTCTTGAATTAGCTGTTGGGTTTCCTTTAATACGGGTAACTGTTTATCAATTGCTTTTGACGGCCACTCTCGAATTTCTGTTTGTTTGACAGGTTCGATGGATTCAATCTTCCAAAGACCGATATTGCCACAATCTTCGGGAATAATAATCCAGTAACGTTTTGCGTTGTATTCGATTGCCATCGTATAACTGTAAAACGGCTTTTCTCCTGACCATTCCCACTTCCCAATATCTTTAATTTTTTTGTCCCAAGAACGATAAACCATTGCCTGAAACTGTGATCCCACAGAGAATTCTTGATACCAAATAGCAACACTAAACATTTGGTCAAGAAACGCCCTGATAAGCGCATCTTGCTGGCCCAAAGCTACGGCAATTGCCTCTGGTTCTTTGTTAAAAAGATCCATCAGCTGTTCTTCGTTGTGAACTCCGCCATCTTTAAGCGGAGCAATGCCAAATCGGTTAATTTTTTTATACTGGTCTTGTCCGAAGACAATGCCACTAACCAACAATAATGTCAGCAAAAGTCCGATTGTTTTTTTCAAAGTACTCTCCTCCTTTATGTAAAATCCCCGCTTTAAGGCGAGGTTTTAATAATAAAACGATAAAAACTAAATGTCAATTTTTTTAATTTATTAAACGCGGAAACAAAATTTCTGATTTCCCGGCCCAGGAAGTTTGACTTTCTTTTAATTGTTCTTTTATTTTTTCACTGGTTTCGGGTAAAAATGGCGCAATTAAATCGGCAATTTCGGAAATACAATAAAGTAAATTAGTTATTATTGGTTTTGGTTCTGGATTGTCCCATGGTTTTTCTTTATCGATATAAATATTGCAAAAACTAATTAATTTCCAGACTAATTCCAATGCCTGATTAAATTCAAATTCTTCGATCAGTTTTGCGTAATTTTTTTTAGTTTTTTCAATTAAATTTAATACTTCTTTGTTGTTAACTTTTGATTTTTGACTTTTGATTTTTAATTTAGTTGCAAGGGCCAATACTCTTGCGACAAGGTTCCCTAATCCATTTGCTAAATCCGCATTATATAATTCTTCAAATCTTTCAATAGAAAAATCTCCATCTTCTGAAGATGGAATTCCGCGTAATAGATAATAACGCACAGCATCAATGCCATATTTATCAACTAATTCAATTGGATTGGGCAAAGTTATTCCTAATGACTTACTAATCTTTTGCCCCTCTAAATTAATAAACCCATGAATAAAAACTTGTTTTGAGGTTGGTAATTTCGCGGATAGAAGCATTGCCTGCCACATTGCGGTTTGTTGTCTTAAATTATCTTTACCCGCAACTTGAATTGCGTTTGGTTTTTTGTCTGTACCCCAAATTTCTTTGAATTTCTTTTCGTTTTGGGGCCAGCCAAGACAAGAAATATAGTTAATTAGAGCATCAAACCAAACATACATTATGTGTTCACTGTCTCCCGGAACGGGCACGCCCCATGGCATTTTTGTTTTGAGTCGTGAAATACTAAAATCTTGCAATCCGTTTTTTACAAAATTATAAATTTCTTTTTGACGATGTGCTGGAATAACAAAATCTTTATTTTTATCATAAAAATCTAAAAGTGGTTGCTGATATTTTGAAAATTTAAAGAAATAATTTTCTTCTTCAATGATTTCAATTTCACGATTTGGGTGAATCGGGCATTTACCATCAACTAATTCTGAATCAGTTTTTTCTAACTCACAACCAACACAGTATTTGGCTTTATAATTTTTTTTGTAAATGTCGCCGTTTTTTTCGCATCTTTTCCAAAATTCTTGGCACGCTTCAATGTGATGTTTGTCAGTGGTGCGAATAAAATTATTGTAAGAAAGATTTAGTTTTGTTTTTAATAAATCAAATTTTGCTGCGTATTCGTCACAATATTTTTGCGGTTCCTTTCCTTCTTCGAGCGCTTTCTGATAAATTTTCAATCCATGCTCGTCGGTTCCAGTATTAAAAAACACCTCGTCGCCCTGTATAGCACGATATCTAGCGATAACATCTGCCTGTATAATTTCTAACGCAAAACCCACATGCGGTTCAGCATTTACATACGGCAATGTAGTTGTAATATAAAATTTATTTTTCATGCTTTTTTGGCTGAATAATTACCACAAACTCTCCTCGTGGTTCGATTTGGGAAATGACTTCGGAGATTTTGCCACGATAGATTGTTTCAAATTTTTTGGTTAATTCGCGCCCGACTACTATATCAAAATCGCAAAATACTTGCAACTCTTTTAATGTTTTGATTATTCGGTGTACTGATTCATAAATTATAACCGGATATTTTGATTCTGAGATTTCTTTAAACATTGTTTGTCTGCCTTTTTTGTGTGGAGGGAACCCCATAAAAGTAAATCTATCCATTGAGACTCCGGCAACACTTGCAATCGTCGCCATTGCGCTTGGCCCTGGGACTGGTATGATTTCAGTGTTTAGTGTTTGGTGTTTAGTGTTTAGTAATTCTATTAATTTATTGCCGGGATCGCTAATTCCTGGCGTACCCGAGTCAGAAATTAAGGCAATATTTTTGCCTTCTCCTAAAATTTCTGCGATATAATCTATTTTTCTTGCATCACTATGTTGATGATAACTTTGTAATGGTTTTTTGATTTCAAAATGATTCAATAATTTTTGTGCTACCCTTGTGTCTTCGCACAAAATCAAATCAACGCCCCTTAAAACTTCTAATGTCCTTAAAGTTATATCTCCCAAATTTCCTATTGGCGTTGCCACAATATATAATTTTGACATATAATTGTATTATAACATGATTTTTACTCCACACATTATTGTCGGTGCAACAATCGGCGCCAAAATTCATAACTTTTGGTTGATAATTATTTTGAGCCTAGTGTCACATTTTGTTTTGGATAAAATTTTTCATTGGGAATATTCTTCAAACAATAAATCCCTCAAAAGTTTTCGGGAAAGACGTGATTTCAAATCTCTGTCGATATTTGTCGGACAAATATTTATTGACGCGTTAGTAGGAGCGCTAATCGTTTTTTTGTGCCTTAAAATAAAAAACCTGCTTGATTGGAATTCTTTAATGTATATATTGGTTGGATGTTTCTTTTCTGTTTTACCAGACATTGTTTTGGGAATTTCTTTTTTGTTTAGAAGTTCTAATTTTTCTCAAAAATATTATACGCTTCACGAAAAATATTTACATTTTAAAAAAGAAACTGAAAAGGAAGGTAAAATTACCTTCCTTGGTATTTTCACACAAGTTCTTGTTGTGGTTATTTCACTTCTGTTGCTTGTCGTTTTTTAATCATATCGCGTAATAATTCGCCAAAAACCGCAGCCAAAGGAACGGATAAAACCATACCCAGTATTCCGCCCAATCTTTCACCAATAAGTAAGGCAAGAATTACAACAATCGGATTTAAGCTAACAACCTTGCCCATCACAAGTGGGGCGATTACATAAGACTCTATTTGCTGAATAACTAAATAAACAATTAATACCCATAAACCTAAAATCGGCGCTTGTAAAAAACCAAGAATAATACCAGGAATGGCCGCAAGAACTGGACCAATGTAAGGAAATAATTCTAAAATTGCCGATATAATCCCTAGCAATAAAGCATATTTCACATTTAAAAGCGACAAACTAATATAAACTAATACACCCACAAGTATCGCTAAACATAATTGCCCCTGGAGCCACCGCCCCAGTTTTTTTTGCGCTCTTTCCCAAAGATTCAAAATATAGTCCCGGTAATTTATCGGCATAATTGCAGTCAAAACCCTTTGCACTCCTTTCTTTTGAACCGAAATATAGAATGACATTACTAAAACCAAGAAAAATGAAAATACTCCACCAAAAAAACTAACTGCGCTAGAAATAATATTGGAACTTATTGTCTTCAAGGAATCACCAATTACGCTTAAATAATCCTGTAATTTGTTAACCACTACTTCGTATTTAGATGAAGCATTTTGAAAAGACTGAAATTTTTCCGACAACGCTTGAATATAATTTGGAAGATTAGAGGCCAAATCCTTGGCATTGCCAGCGATTGTCGGAAACACCAAGGCTACCAACAACACCGCTATTCCAATAACCACAATATAAATCAACAATGTCCCAATAATGCGCGGTATTTTTATTCTTTCCAAAAAACCTACTGCTGGAGCAACCGCCGAAGCAATAATCAGGGCAAAAATAAATAAAACAATTACATTACGGAGAACATATATAAAAACCAAAAGCAAAAGAATAAGAATAATTCTCAAAATCGTGCTTGTAGAAATATTTATTGTTTTTTGTTCGTGCATATTTATAAGTCCAATAAGTTTTGAAATTTCTTTTTATCCTTAAATGGACCAATTAATGCTAAATTTAATTTCTCCGGCCTAAAAATGTCTTTTGCCACTCTTTGCACATCTTCGACTGTCACTGCTTCTATTTTAGCAAGTTTTTCGTCTAGGGTCAAAATCTTATTTTCAAATAATTCTTGATTACCGTAAAACGAAGCTAGGTCATCAGATGATTCCAGTCCCAGTATAGCTCTTCCTTTAATATGGTCTTTCGCTTTTCGTAATTCTTTAATGGAAACTTTTTTATTTTTAATTAATCTATACTGGTTTAAAATTTCTTTAATTGCTTCTTCTACTTTATTATTATTTATGCCCGCATGAGTTAGAAAACAACCCTCGTCTAAATCAGAATAATTAGACGCTTTAACATAATAAGCCAAACCTCTTTTTTCGCGTATATTAATCCATATTCTTGAACTAAAGCCACCACTTAAAATACTGGATATTATGCTTAACACATATATATCTTTGTAAAAAATGTTATATGACCGAACTCCCAAACATAGATGAGTTTGGTCTGTTTTTTTATAACTAATTAATAGTCTTGGCTTGTCCTGAAAACAATTAACTCTCGCTCTATTTTGCGGTTTTTTGGTATTTATTTTATTAAATTTAATTTTGATATCATTAACAGTTTTCTTGACATTATCTATTTTGCCCGCAATCACTATAACCGTATTTAGTGACGCGTAATGATTTTTAAAATAATTTATAAAATTATTTCTTTTAATGTTTTTAACGTTTTCTTTGGTCCCCGCAATGTCCCAGCCCGCTGGCTGATCTCCGTATAATAATTGATTAAACAAATTTCCAACATATCTGCGTGGTTCATCTAAATACATATTGATTTCTTCAATAATGACGCCTTTTTCTTTTTCAATATCTTTATTGTTTAATTTGGAGTTTAAAAATATATCCGCAACCCAATCAATAGCAAGATTTATATGTTTTGCATCAACCTTCGCCCAATAACCTGTTTGTTCTTGATCGGTAAAAGCATTATACTCTCCTCCCACCATATCCAACTCTAAAGACACTGCCAATGGCGTTGGCCTCTTCTTTGTTCCCTTAAAAAACATATGTTCTAAAAAGTGGGAAATGCCATTAATTTCTTTTGTTTCGTATTTAGAGCCGGTTCCGACCAAAACTAAAACAGTCACTGCCTGTGTATTTTTCATCGGAACAGTGACCAATCTTAATCCGTTTTTAAAAATATGTTTTTGATAAGGATTAGTCATCAAGTTAATTTTTCTGAAATAAAATCTTTTATTTCAAAAACTTTTATTCTTTCTTGTTTCATTGTGTCTCTATCCCTTACCGTAACCGTGTTATTTCCCAGAGCTTCAAAATCAACGGTTACACAAAACGGCGTTCCGATTTCATCTTGTGAAAAATATCTCTTGCCAATGTTCCCCCTATCGTCCCACGCAACATTAAAGTATTTTTTAAGTTCTTTGTAAATTTCTTTTGCTTTTTCTACTAAGTCTGGTTTGTTTTTTAATAATGGAAACACTGCAACTTTATATGGTGCTAATTTAGGATGTAATTTTAAAACTATTCGTTCTTTTTCTTCACAATAAGCATCTATCAAAAAAAACAATGTTGCCCTGTCTACCCCACCAGAAGTTTCAATCACCCAAGGAATAAATTTTTCTTTAGTTTCCTCATCAAAATAACTCATGTCCTGCCCTGAAAACTGTTGATGGCGTGACAAATCCCAGTCTCCACGATGATGCACTCCTTCGCATTCCTTCCATCCAAACGGAGTATTGTATTCAATATCCCATGCGGCGCGCGCGTAATGCGCCAATTCATCTTTGGCATGCTCTCTAAGGCGCAGATTTTCTTTTTTAACGCCCAAATTTTTATACCAATCCATTCTATTTTTTTTAAAATCATCATATTGTCGCATTGACTCTTTTTCATCTGGTCTAACATAATATTGTAATTCCATTTGCTCAAATTCTATTGAGCGATACGTAAAATTGCCTGGAGTGATTTCGTTTCTGAAGGCCTTGCCGATTTGTGCAACCCCGAAAGGAATTTTCAAGCGTGAAGAATTTAAAATATTTTTAAAATTAACGTGTACGCCCTGCGTAATTTCTCCGCGTAAATAAGTTGTATTTTTTTCTCCCTCTACAACGCCCAGTTTTGCTTCAACCAAAAGATTAAATTTTTTCGCTTCAGTCCAACTTACTTTTCCTTTGTGTTCTTTTTCGTGCTCCTTAATTGCATCTTTCTGATCAGCTCTAAATCGTTGATGACAAATTTTGCATTCAATTAATGGATCGGTAAAACTTTGTGTGTGCCCTGAACCATCCCAAACCTTTGGATTCATTAGAATTGAAGCGCTAATACCTACAACGTCTTCTCTTTCTTTAACCATTGTTTTCCACCATTCTTGTTTAACATTGAATTTTAATTCATTGCCCAGTGGACCATAATCCCATGTACCTTTTAGTCCGCCATAAATTTCCGAACCAAGATAAATGAATCCTCTTCGTTTACACAAACTTGTTAATTTTTGCATTAAATCTTCCATATCTATTTTTATTTTACTATTGTATCACCCTTTTCCCAGAATTTGTTACTTTTGAATCATCCGGAACAGATATGTCGACATCAGAACTGGTTTTTGTTAAGCTTGTTCCCGTGAATAAATCTTTCCCTTCTATCTGCGATTCGTTAATTAATTTAGGCGTCGCACCAACTTGATTGATTGACGGCGTTAATGCAACCTGAAAAATCATTTCATAAACAGACATTGTTACTCCAGCTCCGGCAGAAACTTTTCCAACATTCCAAACAATTTCTTTGGTTCTTTCGTTATACAATATTTCTCCTCTGTTAGATTTATTAACCTTATTCCCCGTCCATTCAATTCCCTGAGGCAATATTGATTTTATGACAACATTATCTAAATCATTAGAGGTATTGGTTATTTGCCAATGAATTGTATATTGAGTTGTATTATCGACTTTTGGTGGGATTGGTCCACTATTGTAAATCCCCTGATAAGGTTCGTAATAATAAGCCTTTGTCGTCAAGTTTGCCTGCGTATTTATTTTACAGCTCAATTCTTTTTCAAATTTTAATTCAGTTCCTGCAAAATTTGCAGGAACGGTTAATGTCTGAATTTCCGCAACTATGCTTGCTTTAAAGTTTTTGTCATTGAAACCGTAAATTGGCATATTGTTTTTAATTTTTATTGAAAAATTTACTTCTCCCGATTGATTTGTTTCTAGCAAGCCCAGGGCAGAGATACCTGCTCCGCTCCAGGTAATTACATTATTTCTGCTGTCAAAAAAACCCTGCCCATTTAATTCGATGTCATTAATATCAAAAATTCCACTATCTTTTATGTATACCTTTAAAATCAATTCCCTTAAAGCGATATCTGTGTTGTTTTTAAAACTAATTTTATATTTCAAATTTTGTCCGACATCAATTTTGCAATTTTCTGTTAAAATATTGTCAATTCCTATTGTTAAAACAATAGGCGCTGGCGAAATTTGAGTTACAAATTCCGATTGTCCATATTGTAAAAATTTGCCGTCTTCAACTTTTCCAATTGTGCCTCTTAAAACCTTATTTTCCATTTCCTGTCCGTTCAACACGCCAACCAAATTAATGGTTTTTTTTTCGTTAGCTTTCAATACGTCTATTTCCCAAATACTAGTTTCGTCTTTGGATATCGGCGCTGGCTCAGAGCTTTTAAAAATTAAATTGTCAGGATATTCTAATTTAATTCTTAAATTATTAATTGCTTCATCAGTTTTGTTTTCGTATTCAATGGCATAATTAACCTCTTGTCCGGCAACTGCCTTTTCGGAGCCCTCAATATGAATTCCGATTGAAATCATGTTTATTTCTATTTTCGCAGATGTGCTACTTTCAAATTTAGAATTTGTGTTCTGTGGTTTATATGCTAATTTAGCGGTAATATTTTTTACGCTTCCCTTTTCACCCAATAATCTAACTTTAAATGTTGTTTCTCCTTGTTTTTTACTTCCAATAATTCCAATTGTTTTCGAATCTTGATATATTTCTTCTCCGTTCGCGGAAAAAGTTCCTTCTGAGTAGGTAATAATTAAATTTGCATCATTCAAATCAACTCTATTATTATTATAATATTTTATAACTAATTCAATTTCTTCTCCCGAGGCAATATCATTAGGAAATTCTATGCTAACACCTACCTTTGAAGATAAAAACGAACTTCTGCCCCATAAAATTGCGCCGGCAATAATTAAAATACCAACGCCAATCAAAATCGCCGAGGTTTTGGGTAAATTTTTCCTGCTAAAAATTTTTTTAAACCACTTGTCTTCCGGTTTCATTTCCGGCTGAAAAGCAGGATTAATTTGCGTATTTGTTTGTTTAAATTGAAAATTTTCTTCCATATCCTTTAATTATATCACTTTTAATACAAATTTTCTATTTCGCGCATGTGTTCCGAATCATAGCCCAAAAGACCGATTAATTTTTTCTCGAAGGCAATTACGACATTTTTAACATCTACAACATTGTTCAGCATTGTAAATGTTTCTAAAACCAATTTCCACACATCATCGTCCCTCTCCTGCCCGACCATGGCTTCATCAATTAAGTTTACAATTTGTTTGGCGGTTTTTATTTTTTCTAAATCTTTTTTAATGTTTAAAAATTGATCCAGCAAAAATGCATCTTTTAAAATTAACGAATTTTTGCCTTCAACCAAAATCAACTGCGAATGGGAGATTGCTTCAATGTGTCCGCGCAATTTGCTTTCAACTTTTTTTACTCCTTTCGCCTGAACATTAATCTTCCCCAATTTTTCGCTATAAACAGTCAAAAGCCGACCAGTTTCATTCTGGTCAGCCGTTTTAAGTATTATTGCTTCGGTTTTAATCATATCTTCTCAATTTTAAATTCATCACCGAATATAATTTCTTCCGCAATTACTTGTTTTTTGATTTGATCGGCGTATTTTGAGATAATTTCTCGAAAGTTTTCCGCCCCTTCGGGTCGAGACAGGTCCGAATATATAACTCGAATTCTGTCTTTCGGCGTTAAACCCATTTCTTTGCGTTTTGCTTGGATGCTACGCACAAAATCACGCACAAGGCCCTCTTCTCTCAATTCTTCACTAATATTAGTATCTAATTCAACGTCATTGTTTAATTTAATATCAAATTCAATTTCTTTTACGTTAACCTCGTCTTTTATTAAATCGGTCAACTCGTCAATTTTTAATTTTTGACTTTTAACTTTTAATTTTGCTAACGGTTGTCGGACTTTTATTCCCGTTTCTGCTCTTTTCTGTAATCCCAAACTGCAAATATTTCTCGTTTGCTCCATTTGTTCTTCCAGTTTTTCATCAATTAATTTTTTATTTACTTCCGGCCAATCGGCAAGATGAACAGATGCAGAATTACCCAACTCTTGATACAAATAATCAGCAATAAACGGCATAATTGGAGCGATTATTTTAGAAAATTCCAATAAAACATATCTTAATGTCTGCATTGCCTCCTTATCGTCATTTTTAAATCTTTCTCTGGATCTACGCACATACCAAGTAGATAATTCGTCAATAAATCCCGCAATCGGCTTAGTCGCCTTGTTCAAGTCATAATTCTCATAACCATCGGTTATTTCTTTTTTTAAAGATTCTGTTTTAGAAAGAATCCACTTATCCAAAATATTTTTTCCGCCCGAGGCGGACCCGTCCTGGGCGGGGCTCGAAAATAACTTGTAAAAATTAAGAATATTCAAAATCATCAAAGAAACTTTCTTTACAACTTCATCAACTCCCTTTTCTGAAAAACATAAATCATCCGCTTTCATTACGGGAGAAGTGGCTAAGTAATATCTCGCTGCGTCTGCGCCATATTTTTCAAAAACATCCATCGGGTCAGGATAATTATTTAAATGTTTAGACATTTTTTTGCCATCTTCTGCCAATACCATTCCATTCACAATCACGTTTTCAAATGCTTCGCTGTTTTTAAGCGCAGTTGATAAAATATGCAAATAATAAAACCACGCGCGGGTCTGATCAACGCCTTCGGCGATAAATTTTGCGGGAAAATTCTTTTCAAATTTTTCTTTATTCTCAAACGGATAATGCATTTGCGCATATGGCATCGAACCAGATTCAAACCAACAATCTAAAACATCGGGTATGCGTTTCATCGTGCTTCCTTGCCCCGCATTTGCGTGGGCACAAGAACAATCAAACTCAATTTTATCAATAAAATGTTTATGTAAATCTGTAATTTTTGCGCCACTTAATTTTTCTAATTCCGCAATTGAACCGATCACTTTCTTTTCCTTGCATTTATCGCAAACCCAAATTGGAATTACCGAGCCCCAAAATCTCTGACGAGAAATAGACCAATCACGCGCCCCTTCCAGCCAATTACCAAATCTCCCTTCTTTTATATGTTTTGGCGTCCAGTTTATATTTTCAGCATGCTTAAGCGCCTTATTTTTTAATTCGCTCACCTTAACAAATAATGATGAAGTGGCATAATTTAAAAGCGGAGAATCACAACGATAACAGTATGGGTAGCTGTGTAAATATTCTTCTTGAGAGAATAAAAGATTTTTCTTTTCCAAATATTCAATTATTTTTTTGTCCGTAGAGGTTGGATCGTCCTTTGGTTTCACCTCCAATCCCGCAAATTCTTTTGCTTCTTCGGCGATTTGTCCGTTCATTTTTACGTGCTGGATAAAAGATAAATTCTTTTCCTTGCCCAAATTCATGTCCTCTTCTCCGAAGGCAGGGGCAATATGTACAACTCCGGTTCCATCTTCGGTTGTCACAAAATCGGCCGAAACAATTGTGTAAAGAGTTTCTTTGTTTGGTAGATTATTATCAACATAATAATCAAATAATGGTTTATATTTTTTGCCAATTAATTCTTTCGAATTAATTTTTTCGATAATTTCATATTTTTTGCCATTAAAAATTTTATCTATATTCTGTTCGACTAAAATATAAAATTCATTATTAAATTTAACTTTAATGTAGTTTAATTTTTCGCCAATTGCCAAAGCAACATTTCCAATTAAAGTCCAGGGAGTAGTTGTCCAAGCCAAAATATAGGTTCCCGGTTCGCCCACTAATTCAAGCTTAACCGTTACCGATAAATCTTTAACATCGTGATAATTATCGCTTACTTCGTGCTGAGATAATGTTGTTTCACATCTTGGACAAACATGCATTGATTTATATCCTTCATAGATAAGTTCTTTGTCCCATAATTCTTTGAAAACCCACCAAACACTTTCCATGTATTCCAAATCCATAGTTTTATATGGATTTTCCATGTCCGCCCACCTACCCATTCTTTCAATTACTTTCTTCCATTCATCAACAAACATTAAAACCTTGCTTCGCGCAGTTTCATTGAATTTATCAACGCCAATTTTTTCAATATCTTTCTTGTTCTTTAGTCCTAATTCTTGTTCAACAATATTTTCAATTGGCAAACCATGAGTATCCCACCCCCATTTTCTTTCTACGTGATATCCGCGCATAGTCCAAAAACGTGGAACCATGTCTTTCATTAATGAGGCAACAATATGTCCGTAATGCGGGAGTCCTGTTGCAAATGGCGGACCATCATAAAAAACATAATCTTTGCCCTTCTTGTTTAAGGATTTTTCAAAAGTTTTGTCTTTTTTCCAAAACTCCAATATTTGTTTTTCTATTTCTGGTATATTCATAATTCTTGCCCGCCGAAGCCTTGGCGAAGGAGGGTTCTTAATTCTCCGTTTTTTAATATTAAATCTTTTTTATATAGAATTTGCTGTTTTTCTGTATAATTTTTAATTAATGCCTGCATATTTTCGAATACTCCTCCGTGGCCCACAATAAGAATTTTTTTGTTTTTATATTTCTTATCAATTTTTTTTAAGAAATTTTTTGCTCTTTCTTTAACTTCACGATAATTTTCTCCGCCGTTTTTTGGTTTTTTTATAAAAAATTCTGTATTTTGCCTATAAAATTCATACCATTTATCCAATGGTCCTCCATTAAAAATTCCCGTATTTATTTCGCGTAATTTCTTATCAAATTTTACTCTTAATTTTAATACTTTAGCAATAATTTCTGCGGTTTGTTTTGTTCTCAATATATCCGAACTAAAAATTAAATCAATTTTTAATTTTTTTATTCTTGGAATCACCCTTTTAATTTGTTGTTTGCCCCTAAAGGTCAAAGGGTTAAAGAATTTTTCCGGCCAAGAGCTAGAAACGTTTTTTTTGTTAGAAACGGCTTCTCCGTGCCGAAAAATATAATAAGTGTTATTAAGTTTCATAAACTACATCTTTTCGGGTTTACTTATACCCATTAAATCCAAAACATTACCTAAAACAATTTTTGTTGCCATAATCAAGGTTAACCGTGCTTTTTCTAATTTTTTCTCTTCCCCCAAAACATGACAATCGGTATAAAACTTATGAAAAAGTGATGCTAGTTTTATCGCATAATTTGGTAAACGATGCACCTGATAATCTTTTGCAGTATCTTCAATAATTTCTGGTAATTTTATTAATTCTTTAATCAGTTCTATCTCGGATTCATGATTTAATAATTCTAATTTTACATTTAAATTATGTCCTTTTGATTTTCTTAAAATACTATTTATCCGCGCATAAGCATACTGCACATAATAAACTGGGTTCTTGTCAGATTTTTCTCGCGCAAGGTCTAAATCAAAATCCATTTGCCTGTCATTGGAATACATTAGAAAGAAGAATCGCACAACATCTGAACCAACCGTATCCAATAATTCGTCTATGGCAACAAATGTCCCTAGTCGTTTGGACATTTTTATTTTTTCTCCCCTTTCGATAACTGTAATAAATTGCTGTAAGATTATTTCTAATTGCCCCTTATATCCAATTGCTTCAACGCCGGCCATGAGTCCCGGCACATCACCATGGTGGTCAGCGCCCCAAATATTTATAACTTTATCAAACTTTCTTTCTTTAAATTTATTATAATGATAAGCAATATCGTCGGCAAGATATGTTTTTAACCCATCTTTTTTAATTAAAACCCTGTCACGCGTATCACCGAACTGACTACTTTTGAACCAGGTTGCACCTTCTTGCCCGTATAACAAATCTTTACTTTTTAAAATTTCGATTATTTTGTCTGGGGTCCCCTTTTTATATAAATCCGCCTCCGAAAACCAATTATCATATTTGACATTGAATTTTTCTGCAGTTTTTTTAATCATTTCATCAACAATAATTTCCGTTGCTTCCTGACCCAATTGATATACATTTTTATCTAAAAATGATTGGTTTTTTGATAACCTGTTTGCTAGCCCATCAATATAATCTCCTTTATATTGCGCTTGTTCGTCTTTTAGGATTGAATGCCCCAAAACTTCAATCTGGTGACCAGTATTATTAATATAGAATTCTTTTTTTGTTTTGCATCCAGCGAAATTTAAAACGTTTGCCAACGTATCTCCAAACGGACCGCCACGACCATTTGCAACAGTCAAGGGACCAGTCGGATTTGAAGAAATAAATTCAACCTGTACCTTTTCCCCTTTACCAATATCAATCTTGCCATATCCTCCCCCTTGGTTAATAATTTCTTTAATCTGATTTTGCACAAACTCTGGTTTTAAATAAAAATTAATAAAACCATTAACAAATTCTGTTTTTTCAAAAATATCACTCTTTATTTTCAACTCGATTTCCCGAGCCACTTCTGCCGGACTACGCTTTTCTTTTTTGGCTAAAATCATAGCAACGTTAGTGGCATAATCACCATATTGCTTATTTTCCGGAATTTCGACCGTAAAATTTACTAATTCGTCAACCGCACCCTTTATTAAATTTTCTATTTCTTTTCTAATAATCATAAAATTCGTATCATTCGTATGAAATTTGTAATTAGTGTCGTTTGGTTTAATTTTAACCTAATTTTACTTAATTTAAAAGAGCCAGTCAGACTGGCCCCTTCGTATTTATTCTTTATTTTGTTTTTATCTCTTCTAGTATCTTTTCAAATGTTTCGGGATAATTTTCGGCCAGCTGCGACAGAACTTTTCTATCGATTTCTATACTAGCTTTTTTAATTGCATTAATAAACTTGCTGTAAGAAATTCCATTTTCTCTGCAAATTGCGTTAATTTTGATATTCCAAAGATTCCTGAAACTTCTTTTCTTGTTTCTTCTATCGCGATAAGCATAAGTCCATGCATGTCTTAACGCATCTTTCGCTGCACGATAATTTGATTTTCTCTGCCACTTAAAACCTTTGGCTAATTTTATAATTTTTTTCCTTCTTGCGCGCTTTTGCACGCTTCTTTTAACTCTGGTCATATGTTTGCCCGCCTAGACTCGACTTTCTCGTCTAGTCGAGGCTGGTTTTTACCTATTTCGATATTCAATAATATTCCGAGACATTCTGGTTTTTGTTTCAACCGTTTTTGAATGCCTTTTTGCTCTTTTGTCATTACCCGATTCCTTGGAATTTAAATGATTCTGACCCGGTAATCGATGAATCAGTTTTTTGTTTTTAGTTATTTTAAATCTTTTTGTGATTGATCCTCTTGTTTTCCCTGACATATGTTTACACTTAATCCTTGCGGACTTCGTTTAATAATATCTTCTTTTTTCGCCGTGGGGATTGTACTTATAAATAATTCTAATCTTTCTTTAGCTAAATCAAAATGTGCCTTTTCTCTCCCTCTCAATTTCATTTCGATTATTACCTTGTGGCCTTCTTTAAAAAATTTTTCAATTTGACGAGCTCTAATCTCTAAATCATGGGCAGATGTGGCGAAACCTATTCTTACGCCCTTTATTTCTGATTTTTTTTGGCCTAATTGCTGTTTCTTTTCCTTTTTTTCTTGAATGTATTTATATTTTCCGTAATCAATAATTTTACAAATTGGTGGTTGGACATTTTCTGTGACCTCTACCAAATCCAACCCCCTATCTTTCGCCATATTAAGCGCTTCCTGTGTACTTAGAACTCCCAAATTTGTTCCTTCTTCATCAATAACTCGCACTTCCGATGTTCTAATTTGTTCATTAATTCTTTCCTTGTTCTGCTTTTGAAATTTATTATTAAATCGATTACTGAATCGATTTGTAAATGGTTTAAAAAATGGTTTTTTGTGAAACATCTATAGTGTTAATTTATTTTTATAATGGAGATGAGGAGAATTGAACTCCTGTCCAAAAGATTTTCTAAAACAATTCTACAAATATAGTTTGTTTACTTAATTATTCAAATAATAAACAAACAAAATTTTGAATAATCAACCCAATTATCTTCAACATTACAACTTGGGCGTCGTAATGCCTATCTCAAGTGCCCTAAGGCACTATAACACTTCAACAGCCTATTGAGAATCTCCGTCAAAGTGGCCTCAACTTTAATTAAGCTGTGGCAAAAGCAAAATTTGTATTTGCGTTTATTTTTTCTAGAGTTTAACGAGCTGCTAGAATCCTCGAATTGCTTGTTTTAAATGAATCTTCTGTCGAAACCTATCATCCCCTTAACTTTCTTCCAATATCTCTTTCTACATCTCTTTTTTTAATTGCTGCCCTTTTATCAATTTTTCTTTTTCCTCTGGCTATTCCGAATTCAAGTTTAATTCTATTCTTCTTAGTATATAACCGAATTGGCACCAATGTCAATCCTTTTACCTTTAGTTTACCGATTAATGAACTAATTTCTGATTTATTTAATAAAAGTTTTCTTGGCCTTGATTGATTGTAATCTACAAAAATGTTTTGTGGCTGATATGGCGGAATTAAGGCATTGGTTAAAAAAAGTTCTTTGTTTTTCAGCGCAACAAAAGAACCTGTGAGGCTAACGTGGCCGGTCTTGATGGCTTTTACTTCAGAACCCAAAAGTACCAAACCGGCCTCGTATGTCTCTAATATTTCGTAATTATAAGTGGACTTTCTGTTTTCCGTTAAAACTTTCATCTTCGTTTATATCGTCTCTCGTTTCTTTTTTATTGGTTACTTCTTCGTGCCATTCGTCAATTTTCTTTTCTACTACATTGTCAACTGTCTCAATAATTTTGTTGAGTTTTGATTGTATTCTGTCGTCCGATGCTAATTTTGAAAAAATGTTATGTACGGCAATTTTCTTTCTTCTTTTCTTCAAAGTAAAAATATAAATTCCGACAATAATCAAAAGGATTGGCCACCACGCCCAAACAGCGGCACTGATTACTCCTAAATTGACTAACAGAAAAATAATTCCGATAATAATCAGAAATCCCGCCACAAACCCCATGCCAAATAATGAATAAAACATATGCTTTAAAATTATTCTAATTAACCTAATTATTCTAATGTCTAATTACGACCTTTCTTCTGTTTTTAATATAACACATTATACAGAAAATAAAAATGCCGGCAGTATCGATGCCGACATCAATCAAGCTTCCGTGTCTGCCACGAACAAATAATTGGTGAAATTCATCGAAACAGGCGTAAAATAAAGAAAAAATAAAAGAACAAATCAATATTTTATTGAAATTGATTTGTTCTTGCTTTAATGCGCGAAAAAATAACCAAGTCAGAATCCCAAATTCAACCATGTGCGCAATTTTTCGCAATAAAAAATCTTGTTCTAAATCAGTTTTTAAATTTGGAATCGCAGATAAAATAAAAATCACCCCCGCCCACACTATAACCGGTAACCAATATTTCAAAAATTTTTTCATTTCAACATTTTTAACATTTTATCCAATGGCCAAGCATTAACAACATCTTTCTTCTCTAGCCATCCCCTGCGAGCCTGAGCAATGCCCAATTCTAAATACTGAAAATGCGAAGCGCTGTGCGCATCAGAATTAATTGCAATTTTAACTCCGGCATTTTTCGCCATTCTGATATGATCATCTTTTAAATCCAACCTATTAAAATATGCGTTTATTTCCAAAACAGTTCCAGTTTCTTTGGCAATTTGAATAATTTTTTCAATATCTATTTCATACGGCGGACGCATTCCAATTAATCTACCAGTTGGATGACAAATCATTTTAACATACGGATTCCGCATTGCTTTTATAATTCTTTCGGTCATTTTTTCTTTCGACATTTTAAAATTTGAATGTACCGAAGCACAAACAACATCAAACTTTTTCAAAATATCGTCTTTCATATATAAATTGCCATCGTCCATTATGTCAACCTCACATCCTTTCAATATACGAAATTTTGAATTTTGAATTTTGAATTTTGAATTTAATTTGTCTATTTCTTTCCATTGTTTAGTTAAAGTTTTTTCATTTAATTTCCTACTAAATGCTGGTCTTAAATGGTCGGTAATCAAAATATATTCTAATCCCATTTTTTTTGCCGCTTCTGCCATTTCTTCAATTGTATTCACGCCATCACTCCAGGTTGAATGCGCCTGCATATCGCCCTTTAATTCATTATATTTCATTAAATTGGGCAATTTATTCTGTAAACTCGCCTCTATTTCTCCTTTGCTTTCTCTTATTTCCGGCTCCATCCACTTTAATCCTAAAACCTTATAAACTTCTTCTTCGGTTTCGGCTAAATTTTTAATTTTTGACTTTTGACTTTTGACTTGAAACACTCCATATTCATTTAGTTTTAATCCTTTTTTAATCGCGATTTTTCTTAATTCAATATTGTGATCTTTGTTTCCCGTAAAATATTGTGAAGCAGCACCAAAGCTTTGTTCGCTCACAACCCTAATGTCAAAATTAATGTAATTTTTTAATTTTACTGATGATTTTGTTTCGCCCTTGCTGTAAACATGTGCGACTTCGGGCATATGAACAAAATAATCCATTACATTTTCGACAACCCTTGAAGAAGACACGGCAACTAATATATCTGCATCGCCAACGTCTTCTTTCATTCTTCTTACCGAACCACTAAGAAGTGTTTTTTTTACTCCGAAAAGCTTTTTAATGCTTGCTTCTATTTTTCTTAAATCATATAAAACATATCCCAAAGGAAATCTTCCGCTAACATTTTTAAAAAACTTTAAGGCCATTAATATGTTTTCTTCGCTCTTGAATCCAAACCCTTCAATATCTCTAATCTTTTTCTCTTTTGCTGCCCTTTCTAAGTCTTTTATGTTTTTAACACCCAATTCTTTATAAAGTTTTAAAATACTTTTTGGTCCCATGCCTCGTACCGCGGTTAACTCTTCAAGCTCCACAGGCGTTTTCTTTTTTAATGCTTCATATTCTTTAATTTTGCCCGTTTTAATATATTCTTCAATTTTTTCGGCAATATTTTTTCCTACCGCCGGAATATTTTCTAACGCTTTTGTTCCGCCAGATTGATAAACGTCAAAAACGCTCTCGTTGAGCGCTTCAATATTTATTGCCGCCTTTTCGTAAGCACGTGGCTTAAATTCAACATCCTCCATTGCTAAATATTCAGCAATATTATTCAAAATATGAGCTATCTCTTGATTGGTCATACTTATTTCTTTTCAATTGTTTCGTTTAGTTCTTTAACAAATTTTTCTACGTCGATTCCGTGAACAACTGCGCCATCTTCAATATTTTCAAAACTTGAAGCCGCGCACCCCAAACAATGAAATCCGTGTTTCATAAAAATTTCCATTGTTTCGGGATATTTCTGTAAAACTTCCTCTATTTTCATTTTTTTTGTAATCATTTTTTTATAAACCTTATATGGTGGTCCCCACTAATATTAACGTCTTTATAAATAAATAATGGAATTAAAGCGCCGACTACCGCTACAATCCCCGCAATTATAAATAATGTATTAAATCCATATTTAGTAACCACAATCCCGCTGATAATTCCCGCAATTCCAATACCAGCGCTATATGCAACATGTTCTATGCCCCATTCAAGACCTTCTTTGCCCTTATCAATATGTCTAGTAAATATTGCCGACCAGCCCGGAGCAGCAAAAGCCATGGCTACCCCATAAATAAATTCTAAAATATAAATGTGCCACGACAAAGTTGCTTGCGTATACCCAAAATGTACCAATGCAACAATAAAATATCCTCCAACCAAAAAAATTAAATCATCTCTTTCTCCCCTATGTTTGTCTAAAAATTTTGCAACAGGAATTTCAAAAACTGATCTAACAATCCAATAAATCGCAACAGCAAATCCAGCAACTTCAACATTCCCATCTTTAAGCTTGTCTGTTAAGAATACTGCAAACACCGGAGAAACCAAACCCAGTCCGGAAAAAAATAAAAAATCTGCTTTAATTAAGAAAAATACTATTTTATTAATTGAAAATTTAATTTTCATTATTTTATTTTTTACTTTTCGTATGAAATGATTTTCTTATAAACCCGCCGATACTACTGAGGACCACGGAATTATGATTTTCTAAATCTTTAACAAATTGTGTTTTAGCAAAATAACGCATCCACGCCACAATTGATATTGAAACTAAAATTATTAATAAAGCAATAATCACAATAATACCAATAGTTATCCCCTTGGTCACTCTGCTTAGCGACTGCAGACTAGCACCAAAGCCGTAACCAATAGCCCCAACACCGATCACCCAGGTTATTGCTGCCGCCAAATTAACCGGAACAAATTTTTTCCATTTCATTTTTAAACTTCCAGCAAGCATGAAAACAAACATTCCAACACCATAAGTAATTCTGGTTAAAAATAATGTTTTAGCGCTGTGGTTAGCAAAATGTTCTTCCAGTTTTTCTATTCCTCTTCGTCCCATTTTGAATTTTTTAATTAGTTTTTCAACAACATGATGTCCGCCAAACCTTCCCAGCAAATACCAAAAAATTCCATTTAAAAAATATCCCGCAACTAAAACCGCAAAAAGGTGCCATAAATTAAAATAACCGAATTTAAATAGCACTCCACTCAAAATCATAATGAAAGTTCCTTCAAACATTGCCGCCAAAAAAGCAAAAATATAGCGGTGGTCATACAACAGCTGTAAAACAGAACTATTGATTGTGTCTATGTTGCTACTTACAACGTCCATTTTTGTAAATTATAACTTATTTTATCTCTTTCGGAAATATTAACGCCAATCCCAACCAAAACATTATTGCTCCCGATTGTAATGTCCAAAAATAATGATCGGCCAAAGATATAATTAAGAAACAAGAAACAAGAAACAAGAAACAAATATTTCTATCCTTTCTTATTAGATTCCACCCCACAAACCCCGCAAGTATCAACAGCCCCAAAATTCCGATTTCTGACATAACCAGTAAATAAATATTATGTACTGGCTGATAAATCCATTCCGGCACCTGATTTTGATTTTCTCCGGACATTTTTACCGCTACTTTAATAAATTCCGGATAATTTTGCGAATAATGTACAAAATTTCCGATACCAATTCCCAAAATCGGTTTTTCTTTAATCATTTGAATCGCCATTTTATTGTAAAAAAACCTTAAATCAACTGCTTGCTCTTGTATCGAAATTGTAAAAAATCGCGCTTTGATATGGGGGAATAGCACCGCAACAACCAAGATACAAGACACAAGAAACAAACTAAATAATTTTATTAAATTTTTACCATCTTTTAATCTTTGTTCGGTATGTTCCAATTTACGCAATCTAAACAATTCAATCAAAAACATCAACAAACTGCTAAAAGCAAAAACCGCAATCGCTGTCCGCGAAAAAGTAAGAAACAATCCGAAAATAATAATCAAAAAACAAAACACAAAAATTGGTCCCTTTCTTCCCTCTTTATTTTCCCTTTGCAAAAATAATTGATATCCGCAAAAAACCGCTAACAATAAAAATCCTGCCAAAACATTCGGATGCGAAAAACTTCCATATGAGCGCATAATTCTTTCGTTGTTTAAAATAAAATTCGCCACGCCCGGAGAATTCGGATCAAGAATCCCTGCTTCAATAAATTTTATACCAATACTACTATTTTTTATAAATTGTACAATTGCTAAAATCGCCTGAAAAACTCCAGAATAGAAAATAATTTGCAAAATATTATTGAAAAACGATTTAGAATTTGAGGTTTGGGATTTGAAACTTGAAATAATATATATATATAGAATTATAAATTCAACCAACTTTAACCATCTAAAAATACTGATTTTTGTTGCCGAACTGATAAAAATTGAAATAAAGGCAATTAAAACAAAAACCAACAACAACCAAAATTTTAAATTGGGAACAATCCGCGTTTTTTTAATTCTGCCCAAAAACAACAAAAACACCAAAAGGAATATAACATCTCCCAAATAAATAAAAAATGAATTCCATTCCCCGACGACCGCTGGATTGGAACGCACAAAAATCCTGATTTGAAATGGAATCAGGATTAAAAAAATAAAAAATAGAGTTTTCTCTAGCTTTCGCAACATAACTCTATTTTACCATATCTAAGGCGTATAATCTACTGTTTTAATCTCCACACTCGCACTGCCGACTAATTCCGGTTCGCCAGAACCATAAAACATTTTTACATTATCCAGCACTGAGCCTGTGCTTGTTGTTTCAAAAATTATTTTTTTCCAGTCACTATCTGTTGGGGTTGTGGCATTACTATCATTGTTGGTATCTCCACCCATCGTATCATCTTTTATGGACGTAAATATTATTTCGTTTCCTGAACTTCCTTCGGCCCTTAATGTCCCTTTAATTACCAATGGCGTATAATAATGATTTATTGGTTTTAATATTGCGCCTGGTTTTATTGTCAGCGTTACATTTTCATTAATTGTCACATAATCGCCAGAATTCATTTCTAAAATATAAACCAAACCTTTGTCCCATGTTGTATCTTGGGTAATTAATGTGAGACATCCTACCATAATACCATTATAGGCATTATTAATTGCGCTATTATTAGAAAATTCGGGACGTGCATCTCTTAAATAAATTGGCGCAGTGGCATTTTCAGAAAAAGAATTATTTTTTATCTTGGGTGCTGTTCCATCTTTTATATCAATACCATACGCGTAATTATTTATCTGGCAATCAGAAATTTCTGGCGTATTTCCACTTCCCTCAACAATAATACCTGTCCCTGTGCCATTTTTAATAATTGTATTTTTTATTTTTGAATTTGAATTATTAAGATAAATTCCATTTCTTTGCGATTTTTCAATTATAGAATTTTTAATCTCTATGTCGGATCCGTTAACTTGTATTACTTCTCCGTTTTTCCCGCCGTATCGGAACAAAACATAATCAAAAACAGAATTAACGCTTGTGGGCGTAAATAAAATATTTTGCATATCTCCAGCCATAACCTCTCCTGTTCCGCCATAATCCGAGTCGGTTTTTGGAGTGAAAACAATTTTATTGTCTATTGTTCCTTCTGCTTTTAATGTTCCCCTAATTTCTAAAAAAGTATAATGCGGATTTTCGGGCATTATTATTACTCCCGGCTCAATGGTCAAGGTAACACCCGCCTCCACAACTGGCCATTTGTTTTTATTAGACATTATATAATACGGACTTCCCGCAATAGTCCATGTTGCATCTTCATTAATAACCAAATTATCCGGAATCGAAGTTCCGTTTACTTTTACTTGTCCCTTAGAATTTGTTGGAGACGGAACGGTCTTATATTCAAAATCGTTGTTGTTATCGTCATTGTCCTGAAAATTAATTCTTTGCATTGATTTGTCTACGCCCAATGTTTGCTGAAATTCTGTTCCTTCTTTTACAAAGATTACATCATTCCAAGCAACTACATCAATCACTTCTGCCTTGTTTTCGTCTACTATTTTTGTTTTAGGATCAAACGGAAAAATTGCAATTGATCCGTGTGTATTACTCAATTGATTGGAGTCATACGGTTGCCAGTCAGCTTTTGGATTTCCTTCTGTTGTTGAATATCCTTTCAGTCCTATTAGATAATATCCGCTTGCTTCGATTGAAGCACTTGCTGGAAATTCTTGATTTCTGTGCGGATCGTCCCAATCATTGTTTTGCGCATAATAAGAGAGATAATGACCAGACAAATCAATTGAGGAAGATGTCGGATTGTATAATTCTACAAATTCGTTATCACGAACTTGGATTTCGTTGATTAAAAGATGTGGCCTTGTTTCGATTGCTGGTTCTGGTTCTGGCTCTGGCTTCGGCTCTGGATTGGGTTCTGGGCTTGGTTCTGTATTTTCATTTTCTTGCGTAGGCGATTCTTCTTGTTTGATAGATCCTGGCGCTACTCCGCCTCCCCCGCCAGTCGTCGGTCCAGTAACAACAATTGATTGGTTTTGGTTGTTTTTTTGATTCTCCTTTTTCTTCTCTTGTGCCACATCTTTATTATCTGATGGGGTTGTTGATGGGACATTCGAGGAGACTTCTACGGCACCACTCGTCTCAATTGAGACTTCAACGGGTGGGTCTACGGGTTCAATAATTACTGATCGTGCTTGTGGCAAACCGCCGGGCCTAACATCTGTCGGCAATTTATCAATCAAAATAACATTATTTGTTTCTTGGGCGTTTGGCGTATTAGTATTAACAACCTGTGCCATGTTTAACGGATTTTGCTGATGTATTAATTTTTGCTTTTCATATTCTGCGTTTTCAACAAATAATTTAATCACCGCTGTTCCATATTGTACTGCTTTTGGCGCTAATCTTTTCCAGTAGTCGAGGTGAAGCTTTTCATCGTTCTCTGGAATTTCATAAACAATTTTGCTTGTAAGGCCAGGGGCGTACTTATTCCAATTACTTCGCAAGGCGTCAACTCTTGCTGATTTAAACAATTTACCATTTTCGTCTTCAGACATAACATAAAATTTGGTTATATATTTTCCATAATCAAATTCTTTAATATCTACTATTTTTGGATCATTATATTGGTTTCCTAAATTAGTTCCCGTGACGCTATCTTTACTAAAAAAATATTTATTACTATAATTTGCTAATTCATCAAATGCCTCAGAAACAAAAATTAAACCAACAGAATTAATTTTGTATTTTTCATAAATACTATCTGCTAAATTATAATCTTTTTCTGTTAAATTTGCGCCGGTCCACGATTCAAATGGATCGCCCTGAATATGGTGGTCATTACGCGAGTGTGCAGGAACCGTCATATCAGCAATCAAATGTAAGATATGTCCTAATCCATACCATGCTTCATCGGTTTTATTTTTTGTAAAATTTTCAATATTTTTATCCCACGAAAAATCTCCATGATAACTAAATTTAGTTGAACCAAATAAATTAAAAATTACGTTAGCGAATTTGCGAATTACGGTTCCCTGTGCGCTATAGGTAGCCCATTCTTTTGCCGTAACCACTCCGAATGGTGCACGATTATAAACGGGATCATACAAATGAAATGTCCATCTTGGCGCCATATCTTCATCAATGCTCCCCTGAACAATTCGATTATACACTTCCCCAGAAATATCTGGGTCATAATACATATTATATAAACGAATCATTTCTTTGGTTAGATTGGGGTGCGTTGGTGTTGTGGAATAAGCAAAAGCTTTGTTTGGACAACAAACAAAGCTTCCTCCTATCAGAAACAATAAAGTAATTATTAAAATTACTTTTTTGTTAAACATTTCAATTCGATTTTACTGTAAGCTTTCAATCAGCCATACTCCATCCCAATTTTTCCTAAACGTAATTGTCTGAGACCAATTTTCCCCATCTCGTACAATTATATATTCATGTAAATCTATGGCTGTGTTGTTTAAATTTCTATTTTTAGTATCTTTACCAGTGAAGTCATCTGTATAAACATATGTATCTTCCAATTTTTCTGGCAAATCATTAATCATGTCTTGCAAAAATCCATTCGCCTGTATCTCATACAATGATTTTTCCCAATCTTCTTGTTGATTTTCTACAAAATATTCGGACGCCCTATCCAAGTCACCGTTAATTAATGCTTGTCTAAATTTAGCATAAGTTTCTTCAGGACGAACCGTTGTGACAACTGCATTTAGCGACGGGGATTCACCTGACCACAATCCTTTTTCCACTAATTCTCGCTCTGTAAACATGCGGAATGGAAATTTGTCGCTCGCAAATCCAGCCTTAACCCAATATTGTTTTTCCTGCCACCAAGCAATTCCCGCCGTTATGCCAACATATAAAATTACCAAAATAACAACAAAAAAAACCACAACCGTGATTATTTTTTTTCTTTTCGGCTGGGACTCGCTCGGAAAACTATTCAATTGTTCCTCCATAATTATATTATATTTTCTGAAAATTACCGTGTCAAATTTTTAAAAATCCTAACCATAAACTTCTGCTACGATCGTGGTAGAAGTGGAAGACAAAATTATTTTAAACCAGCTCAAACCATTTTTTAAAATCTTTATCGTCTTCAATTTTTTCAGCAGTCAAAAATCTTATATCTCCTCCGCATTTATATCTCGAAATTTCCATTAATTCCCTTATATCGTTTTTAACATCAAAAGGAAAAACCCATACGCTTTTTTGTAATTCTTTAAATCCTATCCATTTTAATTGTTTTCTTAGAAAATCTCGATTGTTTCTTCTTTCCTCAGCAACATCAAAAATTATTATTCTCCATTTTCCGTCCCACTTCCCTTGTTTTTGGATGGTTTTAAATTTTATAAATTCCGAAATTCCTTTTTCTGCCAAATAAATTCTTTGTTTTTCTTGAATTATTTTAATATATTTTCTTTGTGCTAAATATTTTATTACTTTTTGAACCTCCCATTGTTTTTTGATTTTCTTGTTTTTAAAATATTTTTCAAATACGTCTGTGCCATAAAAATTTTGATAAAATTTTCTAGTAACCCCATCTATTCCGAGATTAACATAGGCATCACCAATTTTAATCGTACTAGTAATCGCGTCTCTCATTAACGCTGAAATTACATAAAAAACTTTTTGACTTAAAGAATCTTTTCTTAAAAATCCTTGTGGAGATTTTCTTTGTGAAAATTGTTTTCCCATTTTTTGTTATAATTCCTTGTTTTATTATGATTTTATTATAATTCTTACAAATTGTCCTTGTCAACTTCTGCTACGATCGTGGTAGAAGTGGAAGTTATGTGTAATTACTATGTGCTGACTATATGCGCAATTATTATATACTATACGATTACCAACAAAAAATAATAAATTAATATTATAAATTAATTATTATGGAGTTGCAATTGGCTCAACGGGGGTTGTTGTTGAAACTGGTTCCGTTGGAGTGGTTTCGGTTGGCGTTGTTGTTTCTGTTGTGGTTGTTCCTGAGGGGGTTTCAATAGGAGTCGAAGGAGTTTCGACGGGAACTTCGGCGGGTAAGGTTTCGGCTCCGACGCTATCGGTCGGAGTCCCGACTTCAGACGTCGGGATTGTTGTTTCTGTGGTTGTCCCAGTGGGTTCTGGAGTGGGTTCTGGAGTGGTTTCTGTAAGAATTTCTTCTGAAGAAGATGTGACAGGATCCTCAATAGGAGCCGAAGGAGTCTCTGATGGAGTTTCAGTAGCGGTTTCTATTATTTCAACTTGCTCTGTTTGCACTATCCACCAATCAAATTTAACATCTTCTGATAATGGGTCAGCAATATTTACTGTAAATCTTCCTTTTTCCTGATATCCAATCCACCACCTTGAACCATAGTCGCTTCTGAATGTCACAAATATTTTGGATGTCGGCATTACTTGATTTGATTCAACGGTTATGGATGTTTCTTCTGCTTTAATCATTCCTTCTCCAATTGAACTCTGTGTCTGGTCGGAATTTTTTTCAACAACTAACGTTTTAACAATCAATTGTGCTACTTTCATAATTCCATTATAAATTTCGATTCCTAAATCCTTAAATCCCTGTATTACGCTTGCCATTAATTCACTTGTCGGAAAAATTGGATTGGATGTTGTTACGGTTGTGCCCAATGTTCCATCGGAGTTTATTGCTAATTTTAATTTTTCAATTTCATCTTTAATATCCATGCCGTCAACAAATAATTTATTACCAACATATAAGTCGTTAGAAATTGAAGCAGTGGTATTGATATTTAAAATGCCAACATCATCTATGTTCAATGTCATTGTTTCTGTCGGAGGATTGTTTAAATTCAAAATATTACCCAAACTTGTCTCTCCTCCGTACCAAGATACATTTACAAAAACCACTATTTCGCCACATTTAAATGTTGTACTGGTTAACGGATCAATGCAATCTTCACTCGTACTGGTATTATCAAAATTAGACATTGCCTTGCCAACGATTGGACCGCTTTGTGTTGCTTTCATACCAACTCCCGGAATGGAAGATGTGGTTATTGGGTCTCCAATTTTAATTGCCCCGTTAATTGAAGAAACTTTTGCGGGAACTCGACCAGAGAGAGCTAATGGTTGGGTGTTTGAAGATTCGTTTCCAACTGTCCACCCTGGCTTAGTAGAGATTATACCGGCAACCGTTGTATCGTATGCTTTTGTGGAACGGATTAATTGTTCATTCGCTTCCGGATCAAGTGAGACCACTGTCCCAGGAGCGTATGCTTCTTTGGTAGAAGTCCATTCCGCAACATCAGCTCCGGCATTCTTTTGGCAGTAAACCATAGTAAGATAAGGAGGAAGCGATGATCCTGAACCTGAATCAAACGCAGCAATATCAACATTATGCCAGTGAGAAGCATTGGCTGCAAAATTACCAGAACCGGTGGTAAAATAGGCGCCACTAGCCGAAGATCCGCTGGTGTTTGTAGCTGGTGGATTGACAGAATGAATGTGAGTGCTTGCGCCACCCGTAGCCCCGTAAGATGAACCTCCATATGCAAATTTACCATCTAAGGCAGTAAATCTTGTCCAGCCGGTTGGACAAGCGCTAGCAAACATAGCGATTGCGCCAGAGAAAATTTCCACGCCGTCTTCCAAAAGTGCTCCAGTAAAATTAATATCACCAGTAACAGTTAATTCTGCCTCAGACGGATTTGTATCCCCAATTCCCACATTTCCATTTTCATCGACAAGAAATAAATCTCCATTACCGGCACCTGCTTCGTCCGAGGTTACTGCCAAATAACCAATTGAACCCGATGTTGTTATTTCTAATCCTGCATCAGGAGACGTATCTCCACCAATTGCAACATTATTAGTGGCAGAGTCAATAATTAATGAATATCCGCCCCAAATGTAATTATAAAAATTAAAATCCCCCCCATCTGCTGCCAAACCCGCATAATAATCAGCCCCAGCATCGCTCCCATACCAAATAATTCTTGTATCATCAGTCCCGCCAGAGTTATAAAGATTTATTAGGGTGTTGCCCTGGTTGCCCAGAGTAAGACTACCGCTTATACTTGCTGTTCCGTCAACCAATAAACTACCATCCATCGTTATTCCTCCGATTCCTGTCATATTTCCAGTTGTTGAAATGTCCCAATCGCTGGAATTTAAGTATAAGGTATCTCCTCCGTCCCCGATTGTTAATGCTCCGCCTGGATTTATAGCAAAAGTTCCTGCGGTAGTCATTGAAGTTGTAAATTTTGGACTTGTGGCAAATACTGCTAATCCCGAACCTGTTTCATCAGATAGTTGTGTTGCTAATTGTAAAGATGTAAATGCATCAATATTTGTAATAATATGATTGTGTGAATCGTCATCTACTGTGGGACTTGCCCAAGTTCCTCCAAGGTCTCCAGCTGGCGTGGCTCCTCCGTCAAAATCAATCGCCAAGGTTCCCGCTCCAACGGTGCAAGTTAAAGCATCATCGCAACTTAAAGTAGCGAATACGGGATCAGCTCCAGTCGAACCAATTAAAATTTGTCCATTTGTGCCAACAGCTAAAGCAGTAATCGCGCTTGTCCCCGAACCTACCAGTACTCCGTGATCAGTAAATGTACCAGCCCCGGTACCACCGTTGGCAACGGTAAGATCCGTGCCGAGAGTTACTGCTCCATTAACATACAATGTTCCACTAATTGAAGCAGTGCTATCTACGGCAAGTGCTCCATCGGCGGTTATCGCCCCAACCCCGGTCATGTCTCCTGTGGTTGAAATGTCCCAATCGGAAGAATTGATTTGCATTGTATCTCCACCGTCTCCAAGCAATGTTGCACCACCCGGAGTTAAGGTAAATGCTCCGGTAGAAGTAAGTGTGGTCGTAGCTCCATCAAGAGCAATGTTGGTGTCGGCAATACTTACATCGCCGTTAGCATCTAATGCTCCAGTTAATGTGGTTGTACCAGTAACACCTAGTGTTGAACCAAAAAGTACTGCTCCGGAAATTGACGCCGTTCCGTCGACAGACAAATTATATGCGGGTGTAGTATCACCGATTCCAACATTGCCCTGATAATCAATTGTCATTGCTGTTACTGGCGTCGTAATGCTTCCTGTAATAAAATCCAAATCAAATGACCCACCCGCATCATATGCTCTTGCCTGAATATAAACCGGCATTCCCGCCCCGCCAGTCGAAGTGTCTGTTTTATAAAATCCTAATTTACCAATAATATCACCAGCATCTAAGGCGGCGTCTGTTGATCGCAGATTTATTTCCGCATTTGTAAACGCTACTATGTCCAACCAAGTATTCGGAGCGGTTGTGCCAATGCCCACTCGACCCGAGCTTGCGTCTACATAAAAATCATTTCCGCCAAAATTCACATCCCCCTCAACATTCAAATCGCCAGTAAAAGTAGAAGAGGCGGTGCCATCAATATCTAAAATTCCAGAACTGACGTGAATATTATCAACTACCGATAAATCATCAGACACTGAAACATGTGTGCCAAAAATATTTGTTGAGGTTAAACTGGACAACCCCGTAAACACTCCCCCCGTTAGAGTTGATGTGCCATCAGTGATTATGCCTGCATGCATAATATCTCCAATCGTAAGAGAATCTGACATTGATGCGCGTATTCCAGTTAAATCACCATCTAAATTTAAATTTCCTGAAATGCTTGCTGTGCTATCTGTAAAAGTAATATTATCTCCAATAGTTAGATCGTCTGATATGGAAACATGTGTTCCCGCAAAATCTGTTACCGTAATTGTTGGCGCAGTAAAGCCCAGGGATATACTTACCGTCCCATCAACATCTAAATTACCAACTATTTGTAATGATGATGAAGAATATAGGGTGTCGTTGGCAATTGAACTCCATAACATATCATTGGCTAAATAGAAATCATCAGAAATAGAGGCTGTGCCGTTAACGGATAATTTATATGAAGGAGTGCTGTCGCCAATGCCCAAGTTCCCGTTATTTATTAAAACGTTTCCGCTACTTGCATCTACATATAAATCACCACCTCCAATATTTACATCTCCTTCAATGTCCAGGTCACCAGCAAACGTAGAAGAGGCGGTGCCGTTTGAATCTAAAACTCCATCTAGTACTAATGTACTTGATATTGAAGCAGTTGAATCTGTAAATGTAATATTATCTCCAATAGTTAAATCGTCTGATACGGAGGCATGAGTAAATAATCCCGTGGTTGAAGTTAAACTATTCAACCCCGTAAACACTCCCCCCGTTAGAGTTGATGTGCCATCAGTGATTATGCCTGCATGCATAATATCTCCAATCGTAAGAGAATCTGACATTGATGCGCGTATTCCAGTTAAATCACCATCTAAATTTAAATTTCCTGAAATGCTTGCTGTGCTATCTGTAAAAGTAATATTATCTCCAATAGTTAGATCGTCTGATATGGAAACATGTGTTCCCGCAAAATCTGTTACCGTAATTGTTGGCGCAGTAAAGCCCAGGGATATACTTACCGTCCCATCAACATCTAAATTACCAACTATTTGTAATGATGATGAAGAATATAGGGTGTCGTTGGCAATTGAACTCCATAACATATCATTGGCTAAATAGAAATCATCAGAAATAGAGGCTGTGCCGTTAACGGATAATTTATATGAAGGAGTGCTGTCGCCAATGCCCAAGTTCCCGTTATTTATTAAAACGTTTCCGCTACTTGCATCAACATATAAATCATTCCCTCCAATATTTACGTCACCTTCAATGTCCAGGTCACCAGCAAACGTAGAAGAGGCGGTGCCGTCAATGTCTAAAACTCCTTTTGAAACTATATTATTATCGGTGTATAAACTTCCTGAAATACTTGCCGTTCCGTCGACGCTTAAAGTATATGATGGATTAGTGTCACCAATACCGACATTACCAGTGTTGTTAATATATAAAATGTTTGTAACATCTGCATCAACTTCGTCGGCTGCATCCAAATTAAATGAAGTTGCACCTGGCCTTCTGTTAATAACAAAAGCATCATTACCGTCATAAGGTGTACCAAAATACCATTCTTCTTGATTTGTTGTATCATAAGTATAAATACCTTGAGCTCTTGTAGCACTATTGGCGTCCAATCTTATAGCTGCTTGGGTATAATTGGAACCTGTGCCACTAATCTGCAGCAATGCCTGATCAGTATTAGCCTCGTGAATATGCAATTTCGCCCCCGGACTTGTTGTCCCGATGCCTACGTTACCACTTTCATCTATGGTCATTCTTATTGATGGTATATTCGTCGCCCCTGGACCATTGGGAGTAGTAGCAAAGTCAATCGCCATTCCTCCTTTTGTGTCGGATGAATATGTTTCCGTTGCTCTTGGAATTATTCCGGCTAAAAATTTTGGACTTTCTGTCGTTAACTGAGGGTCAGTACTCATAAATTTAATAGCGGAGCCATACGAAGACGTGGTAGTCATTGAATAAGTTGACAATTCTAATCCTTGCATTGTTCTTGATAACGCAGAATATCCACTAGCCCCCTTAAGATAAATTATACTTTCTGTGTTCTCTCCAATTTGTAGTTTTTGAATCGGTGCCGTCGTCCCGATGCCCACATTCCCAGAACTATTATCAACATATAAATCATTCCCTCCAATATTTACGTCACCTTCAATATCTAACATTCCAGCAAAAGTGGATGAGGCGGTTCCGTTTGAATCAATAATTCCCGTTAAATATGAATTGCTTGCAAGAATATCGCCGGCGACATCAAGTTTGTAACCAGGAGCTGTGTTTCCGATGCCGACGTTGCCAGAACCATCTATTCTCATTCTTTCAGATGGATCAGCTCCTTCGCTACTTCCACCTCCAATTGTAGTATAAAAAGCAAGTTGCCCTCCACGACCATAATTAGAACCAGTATTTAGTGTTAAAACTCCAATTTTTGCAGCAACCTGTGGGCCATCTCCTGTAGTATCTCTATTATAAAACTCTAGTGCCCCGTACGGATTATTATCCAAATTATTACCATTCCCATTTAATCTTAAAATAGGATTTGTGTCATAAACTTCTAATTTTTGACCAGGTGCCGTCGTCCCGATGCCCACATACCCACTCGAATCATCTACAAATAAAGTACCTGATTGGACATCTAAATCGCCGGCAATGGTTAAGCCGCCAGCAAATGATGATGTAGCTGTTCCATCGCTTACTAAATTTCCTAAATTAAGTTGACCAGAGATTGAAGCTGTGCCGTCAACCTCTAAAGTGTAATCTGGTGATGTTGTGCCAATGCCCAGCATCTGGTTTCCCGTATCAAATCTAATCCAATCGCTTCCGCCATATGCTTTAATCCACAAATCATCAATTGGCTCTAAATAGATATCATCATGTGCGGTAATTGATAAATCATCTGATGCCTCATAAATTCTTGTGTTTGTATCGCCGAAAATTACATCTCCGCCGGCATTTAACATAATATTTCCGGTCGTGTGCAACGATTCTTGCGGGTCAATTGTGCCGATACCAACTCTATTATTTAAAGTATCAACATAGAACACATCATCGACTGCATCAACTTGAAAATCGCTTGATACTGATGCAGTTGAATTCATTAAGGTAATCCCCGAGACAGTCAACTGATCAGCAATTGTCGCATCGTTTCCAGATAATGTAATTGCGGTTGTGCCATCGGACGCTTGAATATCATTTCCGCCAAGTTTTAGGTCACCGGTTAAACTGGTTAGGGTCGCAGTAAGCGTTGTTGTGTCGCCTAAAGAAATTCTAGTTGTTCCCGTAGAATCTTTAATATCATTTCCGCTTACTTGTAAATCATCGTCAATAGTCAATGTGTCTTGTGTGATATCATAAATTTGGTTTTCAACCCCCAACCCACCTTGAATTGTTGTATCGCCTTCGGCATCAACACTGAATCTTGGGGAATCAGCAACGCCAATTCCAAATAAAGTATAATTGGCAGATCCAGCAGAAGGATTAATATATACAGAACCATCATTAATCCCCGAACCAATTGGAGTGCCAGTAAACTCTACCTGTCCGGCAAACGATGATGTTGCTGTTCCGGCAACAGTTAAGGCGTTGGTAATGTAAACCAGAAAGTCATTAAATTCAAATCTATCCAATGCTGAATTCCATTTTAATATTGCATTTGGGGTTTCTGTTCCCCTTTCCCATTCTAATTGTGAATCTTGTTCATCGGCGGAATCATTCGCTGAATTAATTATAAATGCGCTTTGTGAGGTGCCAGAAACATCTATGCTTTCCACTGACATTGTTTGCACATAAAGATTCGCCCAACGTAAATCCGCGCTTCCCAAATTATAAGTTGCATCTGCTGACGGAATAATATTCGTGTTGAATCTGGCATTGGCAGTAATCGTGTCTGAAGAATCACTTCCCAAAATTGTGTTACCGTCAATTTGTAAGTTCCCCGATAATTGAGAAGTGCCTGTTCCGGTTGCAGTAATGGTTCCAGTTGTTTCTAAATCTCCCTCTGAATCAAATCTTAATTTCTGTGTGTCGCCAACTGCAATCCCCAATAATGTATTGTTTGCTCCTGCAGTTAAGGGATTAATATAAACAGAGCCCTCGTAAACATTAGTTCCTACTGGCACCCCCTCAAAATCAACTATGCCCGCAAAACTTGAGGAAGTTGTTCCGCCAGTTTGCTGAATTCCGCCAAGAATTAAATTTCCCGAAACGGAGGCATTGCCAACAACTTCAAATGCTTCGTCTAAACTCATTGTGTTAACTCCGACCATGTTTAGCGCTGAATCAACATAAAACACTCCCGAATCAACATTCAGATTGTCATTTATGTTTGTCGTGCCGGAATTTGAATCTAAAATTAAATCTCCAGAGGTTGTATCTAAAGTATTTCCGTCCAATCTTAAATTATCAATTGTTAAATATGCCAAGCCAGTAAGATTTTGACTGTTGCCAGTAATCGTGCCAGTTAAAGTTGTTGCTCCTAATTGTAATGTTCCCGAGGTTGCAGAAATTAAGTGATCGCCTGTTCCAGAAAAAACTATGTCTGCGTCATTTCCCAACATTGACAATCCAGTTGTCCCAGAAATTTCTACATCATCAGCCAAAGTTAATGTCCCGGTTGAATCCAAAACATTCCCCTGTAAATCTGTTTGCCCTGTAACTGTTAACTGTGAAAGTTGTGTTGTGCCAAAGCTAGCAACACCAGAAACCGTTAAATCTTTTGCCACATTCACATCACCTTCAATATCTAAATCACCAGCAAAAGTAGATGAGGCGGTGCCATCAATATCTAAAATTCCAGAACTGACGTGAATATTATCAACTACCGATAAGTCATCAGATACTGATACGTGCGTGCCAAAAATATTTGTTGAAGTTAAGCTATTTAATCCAGTAAATATTCCATTGCTTAATGTCGCAGTGTTGTCAGTAAATACATTTGCTGTAATTGTATCATCAACAGTTAAAGAGTCGGACAATGAAGCACCAACGCCGTTTAAATAATCATACAAAGTCAGTATCCCGTAGATATTTGTTGCTCCAGAAATACTGGCAATGCCGTCAGCAAAACTAACATCATCATTTACCGTTAAATCATCTGATATGGAAGCGTGCTCGGCAGTTAGATTGGTTGTATTTATGTCGGTGTTCTGCAACGTCCCGATTGATGCCGAGGTAATTTGTGCTGATAATGCCTCAAAATCATCGGATACAGAAACATGAGTAAACAAGTTTTCAATTGAAGTTAAGCTATTTAATCCAGTAAATATTCCATTGCTTAATGTCGCAGTGTTGTCAGTAAATACATTTGCTGTAATTGTATCATCAACAGTTAAAGAGTCGGACAATGAAGCACCAACGCCGTT
>Ga0265297_10002186_pt1 | contig 41256 bp, 34 predicted proteins | sample Munlanlwell13791_FD_192502 | JGI IMG/M metagenome (GOLD analysis project Ga0265297, IMG submission 192502) | Leachate microbial communities from a municipal landfill in Southern Ontario, Canada - Leachate well 137-91 | ecosystem: Engineered > Solid waste > Landfill > Unclassified | place... | reverse complement strand
TGGACAGAAAAGCTATAAAACATCTATGTTCTTGGTATGAACAAGCTGGCCGCAAGCCGCTAATTATTCGCGGTGCCCGTCAAGTTGGTAAAACCTGGCTGGTGAGACTATTTGCCAAACAACTTAATCTAGATCTTTTGGAATTAAATTTCGAGCGCGATCCAAAACTAAAAAGTCTTTTCCAAGACAACGATCCGAACAAAGTTTTGGCACATATTGAAGCGCTCTTCAATAAAAACATTCTGCCAAAACAATCGCTTTTGTTTTTAGACGAAATTCAAACTGCACCCGAGTTATTGGCAAAACTAAGATGGTTTGCCGAAGAAGTCCCGGACTTGGCGGTCATTGCAACTGGCTCTTTATTAGATTTTATATTGGAAGAACATGAATTTAGCATGCCGGTGGGAAGAATTCAGTATTTGCACCTAGAACCTATGTCCTTCGAAGAATTTTTATTAGCTTTAGGGGAACAAAAACTGTGCGATTTTCTAGATAGTTATGAAATTAAAAATCAAATACCAGAAGCTATCCATGACCGACTCTGGAAGTATCTTAGAGAATATGTCTTTGTCGGTGGACTTCCCTCTGCCGTAGATAATTGGCGACAGAACAGATCATTTTTGAACATAAATGAAATTCATCAAAATTTATTAGCAACCTACCGCGACGACTTTGCTAAATACGCCAAAAAATCTGCGCATGACCGCTTAGAAGAAGTCTTCAGAGCTATACCACGCCTATTGGGCAAAAAAGTTAAGTACAGCGCAATTAACAAAGACCTGCCCTCCGCTATTTTAAAAAACGCTCTAAATTTACTTTGCAAAGCCAGAATATGCCATAAAGTTTACGCCTCTTCTGGAAATAGCATACCACTAGAAGCCAGCATTAAAGAGCATGTTTTTAAAATTATTTTTCTAGATGTAGGCCTCACTTCCGCCGCTTGTGGAATAACTCTACCAGAAAGAATGAAGTTTGATGAACTGCGTTTAGTTAACGAAGGTGGCATTGCAGAACAATTGACGGGACAGCTTCTCCGCACTATTTTTCCTTATTTCGTAGAACCTAAATTATATTATTGGATCAGCGAAAAAGCTGGTGCGGAAGCAGAAATAGACTATCTCATTCAAGACAACACTCGCATAATCCCTCTAGAAGTAAAATCTGGTAGTACAGGAACTTTGCGTTCGCTACATAATTTTATGAAACTTAAAAATTGCCAACTGGCGCTACGCATCAATGCTGATTATCCCAGCATAGTAGATGTCAATGTCAAGGATCACACCGGAGAACCAATCAACTACAAACTTCTCTCTTTACCAGCATACTTAGTAGAACAAGTGCCGCGATTGATGAAATTAATACCGTAATAAGACTAACCATTGCACAAACATCAAAAAACGCATAGAATATCGCCCGTTTTATATTATTAACTCTTTGCCTTACCTTGATTTAAAGGAAGGCTATAAACCATGAGGAGTATACAATTCATGACCAAATTACGTCATTACGAAATCGTTTTCCTAGTTCACCCAGAGCGTAGCGATCAAGTTCCAAGCTTGATTCAACTCTATGAAGGCATTATAAAAAACAGCAAAGGCCATGTTCATCGCCTCGAAGACTGGGGAAAAAGACAATTGGCTTATCCAATTAAAAAAGCTATGCGTGCGCACTATGTTTTAATGAATATTGAATGCAACGATAAAGCTTTGGATGAAATCAATCATAACTTCCGTTTTAATGAAAGCATTTTGCGACATCTCGTTCTAAAACGTGATACAGCTCAAAAAGAGCCATCTCCAATTTTCAAATCACTTCAAGCACAGGAAACACCGAGCACAAACACTGCCCCACCAATTCCTGAAACTATAGAAGCTGTTGAATAATCTTTATACTGTCTTAATTCGAGGAAAAAAAAATGAATCGTTATGTTTATCGCAGAAAAATGGCTCGTCCTAAACACCAGGACCTGCACACTATTGATTATAAAAATCTGTCTTTGCTCCGTAGTCACTTAATGGAAAGTGGCCGCATCATGCCAAGCCGCATAACTGGTGTTTCTGCACACCAACAAAGAGAGCTCACACGTGCTATCAAACTAGCTCGCTACATAGCTCTTATTCCATACACTGACAAACAACAGCAATAAGAGGAGCATACAATGCAAGTCATTTTATTAGAAAAAGTTCGTAATCTTGGCAATATTGGCGACCAAGTCAAAGTTAAGCGCGGTTACGCCCGAAATTTTCTTACTCCACAAAGCAAAGCTATCCAAGCTACCAAAGAGAATTTGGCACTTTTTGAAGCAAGACGCCTTGAAATTGAAAAAGCTGCTGCAGAAACCTTCAAAGCTGCTGAAAAACGCGCCACTACCTTCAAGGACTTGGCGTTAACTATCGCTGTCAAAATCAGCGAAGAAGGCAAGCTTTTTGGTTCTGTCGGTATGAAAGAAATCATCGAAGCGTTGAAAAAACAGGGGCACGAAATCGCGAGAAGTGAACTCAGTTTACCGAATGGCCCTATTCGTCAAATCGGCGAACATGAAGTCACTTTGATTTTACATCCAGATGTAACAGTTCCGCTTAAAATTATTCTTATCGAAGAAAAATAATGTCAAATGAGTGAAGAAAACGGCAAAAAGAGGACTTACAAATCAAGACCTCAGGAAAGGGTTTCCGAACTGGCCAATATTAAAACTCCTCCTCACTCACTAGAAGCAGAACAAGCTGTCCTAGGCGGATTGATTTTAGACAATACTGCCTGGGAGCGCATAGCTGATCTTATCAACGAGAAAGATTTTTATCGCAACGAACACCGTATTATTTTTAAAGTTTTAAACGATTTAAGCAGACGCAATCAGCCTTTTGACCTAGTTACTATCACCGATACACTAAAAAATCTAAAACAACTAGAAGAAATCGGCGGCGAAGTTTATCTTTTTACCTTGGCTAAAAATACGCCTACAGCTGCTAACATCACTGCCTACGCCAATATTATCCGCGAACGCGCCATACTAAGAAATTTAATAAACACATCTTCCGAAATCATCGACATGGCGTTTAACCCAGAAGATCGAGACAGTAAAACACTTTTAGATGAAGCCGAAAGCAAAATTTTTAAAATTGCCGAAAATCGAACTCGTGGCTCAGGCCCAGTAGACATTAGTAATTTACTTGCCAAAGTCGCGGATCGTATCGATACCCTCTTCCACTCTGACGCCAACCTCACTGGCCTTCCAACTGGCTTTGAAGATTTAGACGAACAAACTTCGGGGCTTCAAGAAGGCGATTTAGTCGTTGTTGCCGGCAGACCGTCTATGGGAAAAACAACTTTTGCTATGAATATCGTTGAACATGCAGCGATTAAGTCCAAAAAACCTATCTTAGTTTTTAGTATGGAAATGCCAGGCGAATCGCTGGCAATGCGCATGATGTCGTCTTTAGGTCGCATCGATCAACATAAAGTCCGCACTGGAAAATTACATGACGAAGATTGGCCGCGTTTAACTTCAGCCGTCAGCATGCTCTCCGAAGCACCGCTTTTTATCGACGACACGCCCTCAATGAGCCCCGTGGAACTAAGGGCCAGGGCCAGACGCCTTGCCCGCACGCAAGGCCAATTAGGTCTTATAGTAATAGACTATTTGCAACTTATGCATGTTCCGGGTTTTCGGGAAAATCGTACCGCAGAAATCACCGAAATCTCTCGCTCTTTAAAAGCTCTAGCTAAAGAACTCCACGTTCCAGTCGTAGCTCTCTCTCAGCTAAATCGTAGTCTAGAACAACGCGGCGATAAACGCCCAGTTATGTCAGATTTACGCGAATCTGGAGCCATTGAACAAGACGCCGACATTATTCTCTTTATCTATCGTGATGAAGTTTATAATGAAGAAAGTCCTGACAAAAACATCGCTGAAATAATTATCGCCAAACAACGTAACGGCCCCATAGGCAAAGTCCGCCTAACCTTCCTTGGCCAATATACCCGCTTTGAAAACTACACGCCTATTCGCATTAACCCGCAGAATTGATTTTGAATTCACAACTCTTTGATTTGTAAAGAAATCGCGCAGACATGTTTTATTGAATTCATTTAATAAAACCTTAATGATTTATTACCAATAATCGTTTATAATGTGGTAGTACTGTTTTATTAACCCAAAAATACTGCAAGAGTTTTATGCAATCTATTTCGCAACAGACACATGCACCTCAATCTTCTTCAGAAAAACTCCAAGAAGTAAAAGATTATATTAACCACATCCTGGGTAGGATTTCATTAATTAACAAAAAAATCGATTCTTACTCATTCTCACAAAGCAACATCCTCGATATGCAGCTTGCATTAAATAGCATGCGAGAAAGTCTTAATGTAATATCTAATATCCTGCCTCAACAAATAAGCAAATACACTGATGATAAGAAATTTGTAGAAGGACTCTTGTCTGTTATGCAAAACTTAGGTAAGTTTATAGAAAATAAACAACTAGCTTCTATGAGCCAACCAGCCATTATAAAAATGGGCAGCATACTCTTAAATTTTGAAACAGAATTCAATAAGAGCCCCTGGCATAATCCTGTTTATGGGAGGCCTGCTCAAAGACCGAATTTAGATAAACTTAATGAAATTTTACAATCAGCGCAAACTCCCCAACTTACTCAAGTAAGAACGCGTATTAAAAAAGTTCTAAATGGTATTCAAGGCATTAAAGTTTGGATAGATCAAAACTGCCATTTTTCATTATCAGAAAGGGATCGTTTCGAGATAAATAATTACTTAGGCACCATACTACGAACAAATCTTGATCTAACAACTTACCTCCCGAAGTTGATAGACGTACCTACTCAAGATTTTTTGCATGTTATGCAAGCATTGTCTAAGTTTATAAACGAGCAGCCAATAGAATCAATGAACCTGAAAGCTGCCAAAAATATGCTAAACACACTTTTAAAGTTTAAAAATGAATTCGATGCAAGCGGTTGGGCTACAGTTAGAACCCCTAATTTAGAGACACTTAGTAATATTCTCCCACAAGCAACGAATAACAATCCACAAATGCCAGGAAGCAGCTCTTCGCGTCCCAAAACAACCACTCAGTCTACAACCCTTCAACCAGAACCAGTTTTTCAATTTGTTTCAAAAAATGGCGACGAAATAAAATCACTTATTAAAAATATTTTATTTAATATTCAAGAAGTAAACTCATCTCAATTAAACCGCTTTAAATCAGCAAGCATTTTCTGGTTATCGAAAGCACAAAAAATGGGGGTAAATCAAGCGTTAGAGGCCATACAAAGCGATTTAACTCAGCTAATTGAGCTACTGAATAACATAAGCCAACAGTCTGCTGATATGCCATTTGCCCAAAATCTATTAGCTGTTATGCAAAAATTGCGGGATTTTATAAGTAATAAAACGGCAAAATCCATGAGTTTAAAAGATATTCGAAAAATGACCAAGACACTCTTAGACTTTAAAAATGAATTCGATGCAAGCGGTTGGGTTACAGTTAGAACCCCTAACTTAGTGGAACTTATCAATACTTTTTCACAAGTAACGAGCAATAATTTACAAATATCAGAAAACAAACATTTGGGTTCCAACACACCTACTCAGTCCACGCCCCTTCAACAAGGACCAGTTTCTCAACATAACGTTGGTCAACCAACGGTGAGCAATTCATCAATGCTAGAAGGATCCAGCTTTTTGTTTTTTAATGAAACATATATTCCAAGTCCGCAATCACAGACTTCAACCAAACCCATCCCCACACCAAACCGTTGTCCCACTGTAAGCTTATAACTCAAAAAGACCCTGTTAATTTCACGGCAGTGCCTTTTTGCTTTAGTACCTGCTATCTATCCGCATTAACCCTCCGAATTGATTTTTAATTTACAACTCTTTGATTTATAAAGAAACCATATAAACATGTTTTCCATAAATTTGCGAGTTTTGACTTTTATGATTATTATAGATATAGTATATTATATATACGGGAGGAAGTATGACAAATCAGATGGAAAAAATATTAATATCAATACCACAACCGATTGCAAAAAGAATGCGTGTAACATTTCCTGCGCGTCAACGCAGTACAATAATTGCAAGACTTATAGAAAACGAAATCGTTACACGAGAACAACAACTTTACAACTCTGCTTTAGCTGTCGAAAAAGATAGCGCTTTAAACAAAGAAATGCAGGACTGGGAAGTAACCTCATCAGATGGAATAAACGAATGAAACGCGGTGATGTTTACTGGGTAAATCTTGATCCAACACAAGGCGCAGAAATAAAAAAACTGCGCCCCTGTGTTATCTTCAGCGCCACGCCGATAAATCTGGCACGCCGCACTGTCGTTGTTATCCCCCTTTCTACCGCAGCTAAACCACGCCCGCCATTAGTCGTAGAAGTAAGTTGTCTAGATCAAAACGTTACAGCTGTATGCGATCAAATCAGAGCTATAGACAAAGGAAGATTGGTCAAGCAAGCTGGCAGCTTAACACATAACGACATGATGACTATTGAGAATGGCCTACGCCAAGTGCTTTTAATCTAAAAGAAAAATAAAACCAAAAATCATAACTCATTGATTTATAAAGAAATCATATAGACATGTTTTTACATAAATTTACGATACGTAAACTTACGACACGTAGATTTGCGATACGTAAATTTATGAGTTACAATACCCTTAAGTTTATTTTTTAGGAGAAGACCGTGCAAGCTCGAGATTATTTCCCTTTAGGTTTAGCAACAGGCGAAGCTTTTTGTAACCGTAAAGCTGAAACAGAACTACTTGTTACCAACATGCAAGACGGAAAGCATACACTACTTATGGCCCCACGACGTTATGGCAAATCAAGCCTTTGCTTACATGCTATACAAATCAGCAACTTACCATATACAGAAATAGATTTTTACATGGCACGCAATGAAAAAGTTATAGAGAAGTACATATTAAACGGAATCATAGATTTAATCGGTCGCACATTAGGCTCAGTGGACAAGTTGATCAATTCTATTAAAAGATATGTAAAAAGATTAAAACCAAAATTAGAAATCGGCACTCATGCTATCACCCTAGAATTATCCACAGATGAAAATACTGATCCAGCAACAAATGTAACTGAAGGATTGCTTTTATTAGAACAACTACTAAATGAAAAGCAAAAATGCGCCATATTATTTTTAGATGAATTTCAAAATGTCGGCTTAATAGCTAAAGGTAGCGGCATAGAAGCTGCTATTAGGCATGTGGCTCAAAAAACCAAATATTTAGCTATTGTTTTCTCTGGAAGCAACAGAAGACTGCTGCAAACGATGTTTGAAGATGATACTCGCCCGCTGTATAAACTATGTTGGAAAATTGATTTACACCGAATTGCCTTTGAGCATTATAAAAAACATTTTTTAAAGGCATCTAAATTGGCATGGGCACGAGATATCGAAGAAGACTTCATAAAGGAAATAGCAGCTTTGACTGAGTTACATCCATATTACTTCAATAAATTAGCCGACAGATTATTAACCTATCAAAACATACCAAATATCATTGATGTCAAAGTAGAATGGGAAAAGGTCTTAGAAGAAGAAAAAAGCGACGCTGTGAAAGAAATTTCCAATCTTTCGATAGGCCAAAAAAATGTTTTATTGCACATTGCCAAAGAAACACACAAAACTATCACTGGCAAACATAGTACACTTGCTTTGCAAACCAGTAGTAGCTCTATTATGGCCGCATTGAATGCTTTAGAGGAAAAAGATGTAATAGAAAAAATTGACGGCCACTACAATATCATAAATCCTGTCGTTAAATATTATGTTTTAAAGAATGGATAACCCTTTTAATCTAAGCAAAAACATCAAAATATCGCTCTCAATGCCATTATTCCAAGCAGCAATGAGGCTTTCTGCGTTTTTTGCCTTGAGTGCTATGCTACTATGCCAAGTCTGATCTAGCAAAACCACCGTTTTGCCTTTATCTCTTTTGGTTAAAATAAACTGCAAGCTTGCAACGCCTTTAGGGTGATTACGGTCGCGATAATCAGCATATAGTTCAATAATCTTAGTTTGCAAAGCAAAGTTAGCTTCACTTATCGCTTCACCAGGAGCGGATCTAAACACACCAGTTTTTTCTATATATTTTGGTAAAATAGCGTCTAACTGAGATGCTGGCGAAACCAAAAAACTATGATAATAATCCGCTAAGTATTGACCGGAACTTACGCGATAAAGAAAATAATTCTGCTCAAAAGCTGCATCTGACTTGACTGGCAAAACATTAATAAAAGGCTTATCAGTTTTGCTGCCGGCCCCTCTCGCATGCGGCACCGAGAAACCAAATAGATATTGTTTTTTTTCAATGTGAGCATATTTATTTCCACTAAAACAAGCAGAAAGCAATATACATAAAATACAGATACCAATAAATTTTAGAAAATTTTTAAAATTTCTCATAACTTACTCGGATTAACTGGCGGCGGAGAACCGCTGAATATTAATTGTGAAGGATAAAGTTTTAATTGCTGTGACAAAACACGCAAATTATCGGATGCAGTACGAAAATTATGCAACGTAGCATCAAGATCTCCTTTGCTTTTATCTAGTATCTGAGAAGTTCTGTCTGCAACAAAACCAAGAGAAGCTGCTAACTTATTTATGTTGTCAAACACTTGTTTAAAATCAATACCTTTAAGTTCTGTGAATATATGCTGTGCACTATCGCTCAATCTAGTGAGCATGCCAGGAGTAGATGGCACGTAGAAATAACGTGGTTGCCAAGTAATCGCTAAAGGTGGATTAGTGTTTGGATCAACATAATTTAGTTCGATGTAGGTTGTTCCTGTGATGCCTTGTGGCATGATTTTAACCCGTAAACCAGAAGCTATTTCTCTAGTTAAAAAATCACGGAAATCATTGGTCGACATTGAAGTAAGAATTTTGGATGTTATAGCCAAAAGCACGTAAATAGAGCGATTGTGCTCCTGATCTTGTTCTAAACTTGTATTTTTATAAATTTCGCTGGTAAAAGCTATTTTCTTCACATATCCAATTTGCAAGCCACGGTACTTCACCGGATAGCCTTCGGATATACCTTGCACCGATTCTTCGAAGTAAGTTTCTATATAAATAGTATGCTGAAATAATTTATTGGAACCAAATATTAGTAAGGCTGCAACAATCATTGCAAACCCGACCAAAAGAAAGGTCCCAATTTTAAGATAACTAACTTCCGAATTATTCTTCATAAATAAAATCCGCTTTAAGATACTGGTTCGCGATTAAAAAATCTGTAAACAGCAGGATCCTTATGCTTGCGTAAGTCTTCTGGCTTACCTTCAGCCATCACACGTCCGTCGTGCAAGAAAATCACCCGCTGCCCTATATTATAAATGCTAGAAAGATCATGCGATACAATTACAAAAGTAATTCCCAAATTTTTTGATAAATTTTTAATGATCTGATCTAACTCTACAGAAGTACTTGGATCCAACCCTGCCGATGGTTCATCTAAAAATAAAATTTTAGGGTCCAAAGCCATGGCCCTAGCAATAGCAGTTCTTTTTTGCATACCACCACTCGCGGAAGCTGGCATGTAATGGCTAAACTCATCCAAATTAACCATTTTGAGCTTATTATGTGCAATTCTTTGAATAGCATCTATTGGTAATGCAGTTAGTTCTTTCAGCGGCAAGCTAACATTTTCTAATAGACTCATGGAACCAAATAAAGCACCGCTTTGATAAAGAACCCCTATCTTGCGTAAAATCGCCAACCTCTCCTTTTCATTGGCCTTCACAATGCTACTTCCATCTAAAAAAATATCACCAGAAATCACTTCTAGTAAACTAATCATGCTGTTTAGAAGCGTTGTTTTGCCGCATCCCGAAACGCCAGTGATCATAAAAACTTCGCCAGGATACACATCAAATGACACTTCGCTTAATACTTTTTTTTTGCCATAACCGGTAGTAACATTTTGGACTTGAATTATGGGGGTTTCACTCATGTTCAAATATCCAAAACATAATAAAGCAGAGCAAATATGCCATCTACCAAAACCAACATAATTAAACTGCTAACCACAGCTTGTGTAGTGGATCTTCCTACAGATTGCGCATCAAACGTAGTTTTTAACCCATGCAAGCAACCAATTCCAGCAATAACCCAACCAAAAACAAAAGTTTTAATTAAACCTCCTAGATAATCCAGTGGTTTTACCGACTGATAAATTTGATTCAAAAAAGCCTCAAGTGAATAACCCAAGGAGTGCATAACAGCATAACAACCAACTAAGCCGAAAAAAATCAAAAAAGCTTCTAAAATAGGTGTGATCAGCATCGTAGCCAGAATGCGCGGTGTCACTAAAAATCGTACTGGATTTAAGCCCATAGTCAACAAAGCATTTACTTCCTGATTAATTTTCATAGTACCTATTTCAGCGGCAAATGCAGATGCAGTACGACCAGCCAAAAGCACAGCGGTAAGCAAAGGCCCCATTTCACGCACTAAACCTAGCCCAACTAAATTGACCATAAGAATTTGTGCACCAAATTGACCAAAAGAAGGAGCCGCTTGAAAAGTTGAAATCAAACCGATGAGGAAACCGATTAAAGCTATGATAGGCAAAGCGCGCGGTCCGACATCTTCCATAGAACACCAAAAATCACGCCAACGAAATTTATGTGGATTTAAAAAAACAAAGTAAATCTGATAGGCAAGCGAACCAAGAAAAACTATATTTCCTCGCAAATCTTTGCAAACACTGAACGCGCGAGCTCCTAAGTTCTCTAAAAAAACATTAGCTAAAGATTCTTTGGGAATGATTTTTTTTAAAGGAAGAACATTTTCTTTTACAACTAAAGCTGCATCTAGATCCGACCTAGAACCTTTAATAACAACAGAATGTTCATCTTTGATCTGTATTTCATGTAAAGCCTGCAGAAGAGCAACACCAGCACTGTCACAGTAATTTACTTCTTTTACATCAATTTCGAGATTTTCCGGATGACGCTTAGCTACGGCAGCTAGACACAGACCCCAAATTTCAGAGATGGAATCCACATCTAGCCGCCCACTAAACTCAAGCTTTAGGGTTTTGGCACTTATTTCTTCAACTTGAAAAGGCATAGCGCTTCAAATTAAGCGTTATTCGTACCTTTGGGCTTACGTCCACGCTTTTTGGGTGCGGCATCACTTTGAACGTTTTCTGTATTAACTGACTTCACCTCTACAATGCCGGCTCCTGTTGGCCAAGAAGCAAATGGGAAAGGTTTGCTATCTGTATTGTAAGTAAGAAAACGAAAAATTTGTGCGATGTAAACACTCAAACCTTCGCTGAATTCTAATAAAACTTTATTAGGATAATCCGTAAAAAGAACTATTAAAAACTGAAATGCTGTCAGGAACCACATAATAAATTTTACAATAACAGCTACAATCAAAAAGAACACCATGTAAAGCAAACGTAACCATTTACACTGTGCTGATAATTTTTCTTTTAATTTTTGGTCCATAAAACTCCTCTTTTTTTAAGAAAAACATGTCTACGGGTTTTCCTTTAAAATCAATAACTTATACTTTAAAAACAAAGCGTGCTACCCGAAGGTGAATTGTAACACACTCCCATAGAAAATTAATAGGAAAAAATTTCAAGAATACAAACAAAAAAAGATATCTAAATTATTCTTTAGCTTTTTTCGGTTTTTTTCTTCACGGCAGTCTTGCGTTGCGCTATTTTTTTGACGGGTTTAATAGTTTCAGCGGAAGCAGGTTTAGCAATAGCTACTGTTTTCTTACTATATTTTTGTTTAAAGCGATCTACACGGCCAGCAGTGTCGACAACTTTCTGTTTACCAGTATAAAAAGGATGGCAAGCAGAACAAATTTCTAAGTGCAACTTATCATTTTCGATAGTTGAAGCTGTGACGAATTCATTGCCACAACTGCATGTGACTTTAATTTCTTTGTACTTTGGGTGAATATTTTCTTTCATTTTATTTCTCTTTACTATCCAAATGCAGAATGTAGGTTGGGTTAAGAATGAACAAAGCGATATCGAACCCAACACAGTCAAAAAACGGCGTGAAGTATAGCATTGGTCTTATGGAAATAGCAATAGTTACTCGAAATTAACGCGATAATCGTCCAAAAAGTTCCGCATGCTTTTAAGGCGCGGATCAGGACTAGTCCTGTCTTTGGCGAATACTTTTATGTAACTTTTAACTATGTAATCGTATTCTGGAATAGTCAAAATAGAGAGGATTTTGTTGGCTTTTTGTGGATCACGATTATTTTCGTAATCGCAAGATTGGAACAAAATAGATGCCAAAAGAGCGGCCTTAGAGGCTTTGCGCGCAGAAGTGGCGTCTTTAAAACTATCAATACAAAAATGCAGGGACCTTTCTTTGTCCCATTCCACCCATTCATTGTAAAAATTAAGTGCCTCTTCCTCACAAAGCGCCATTTTTTTTAAGCCCCGCTCTTCCAACAAGAAAAGAAACATCAATGTCGGCACAATAGCTTCCACATTAGCCCAGGAACAATTCCCAACTCTTTGCAGCGATAAAGGCAAGGTATATTTAGCATCTAAACCTAAATAGCGAATCAGCCCTTCATTAACAAATTCTGGAAATTGCCGCTTATATAACAACTCCTTGGCTAGTTGCTTAGTGAAGTTTTGCCCTGTCATTTCATACAAAACCACTGATCCATTTTTGCGCCCAAACTCTCCTCTATCACATCTTGCCAGCAAATCACCAAAACGAATTAAACTTATCGCGTGTCCAGTAAAGATAACAGGCAAAACCAGAGGCTCAGCATCGAGCAAACGCGTAATACGTTTGTCATACATTTTTGCATCTACTAAATAATGCTGATATTGCATAAGTTCGCTGGCTACCTCCAAACTAGCAATAATTTTGTCCAAATGACCAAAATATTGCCTAAAATGTTTTCCTCCAAAGTTTTTATGAAACTCAGCAAGCGATTCAATTAAAATTCCCAAACTAAACTCTAAGTAAAAACCTTCTAATTCAATTTCAATAAAAGTGTTCTGGTGATCAACAACATCGACTCGACCTTCCAGTTCAAAACAGTGCCCTAGAAGCTTAGAATTGATAAAATCTTGCGCAAAGTCCAAATCAGCACCGTTTGCAACTAATAATTTCTTAATACGACTTTTAGCTTTTAAAAGTGGCATAACTAGAACAGGCTGACCAGCATAAGTATAAGCATTAACGTCAGCGCCTTTGCTTATCAAAAGTTTGCAAAGTTCAAAATTAGCGTTATCCGCCGCCCAATGTAGAGCCGTACGCCCAGTAAGATCGGTAAAATTTGGATTGGCACCAGCTTGCAGAACTAAACGCGCTTTGCTAACACTATTTACAATAGCTGTTTGAATAAGCGGAGAATATCCATACTCATCCAGTTCATCTATTTTTAATTCAGCAGAAGAAGAAAGAAGGCTAGCAACCTCGTTATCACTTCCAAAAATAATAGTTCTAGCTAATGACATATTTAGTATCCACCACTAGCATAAGGCGTTGGCGTAATTTTAGGCCTATTAGCCATTTTAAGTCCTAAAACGTTTTCCAATTGCTTAGTAAGTTGAGGGGATGCCTCATCAACGCGTTTTTCAGCCTCATCAGAACTAAATTTATTTTCAGCTGTAAGAAATGTTAAATCAGAAGATGCGCCAATAGGCACGGAAGCTAAAAGAGGATGTTCAGCAAATGGCGAAAGCCTAGAACCTCCCTCGCCGCCTGTATCATCATCTTCCAAATAAGGTCTGCGTGGCGCCACCTTACCAAAACGTCTATGCCCTTCTCCAATTAGGTCGCCTAATTCTTTCAGTTGTTTTTTAAGGATAGCCATAGTGAGCAAGTTTAACGAAGTTCTTCTTAAGGTTAAAGCAAAACTTTTTAAAGTAGGTTGGGTTCACCAACCTACCCACTTGAATAGAGCCAAGTATTTGTTTACAATCACCACCTCACAATTATGCTAAAAAAATATTACATTTTCTGGCGAACTGTTATAGCGGATTTTAACCGCAATCGCTGCTTCAGTAAGGCTGCCAGCTTAGCTTACACCACTTTACTCTCCTTGGTGCCACTTTTAACTGTAAGTTTCAGCGTACTTTCCGCTTTCCCAGTTTTCAAAGGCTTATCAGCAAAAATGCAAGGGTTTATTTTTCAAAATTTTGTCTCTGGAGCCGCTGAAACAGTACAACAACATCTACAAGAATTCGTCGAGCAAACAGCTAAGCTACCAGTATTAGGCTTATTATTTCTTGTCAGTACTGCGGTTTTCCTAGTTTTCTCCATGGAACAAGCTTTCAATGAAATCTGGCAAATCAAAAAAAGGCGTAAAGACATCCCCGCCTTTTTGATTTACTGGGGGGTTATAACGTTTGTACCAATTTTAGTTGCGATCGGAATTACCCTGAGTACCTACTTCTTTGGCCCTATGTTTTCGCCAAAGGTCGCCTTCTTGAGCTTTATCGAACCTTATTTCGTCGCTTATCTAGCTTTCACCCTGCTTTATATAGCATTACCTAACTGCAAAGTACAAATTAAATACGCCCTCATTGCTGCCATACCTACTGCCCTTCTTTTTGAATTAGCAAAATTCGGCTTTACTTTTTACATAGCCGCTTTTCCAACCTACAAATTAATTTACGGCGCACTCGCTACGGTACCAATTTTTTTAATTTGGTTATATATTACCTGGCTAATTATTCTCTTTGGCGTCGTTGTTAACTACGCGTTGGTGAAAAAGAATTATAAATCATAAAAAACATGTCTACATGAAATCTATATAAATCAATATGTTGCAAAATAATTATTTCTCACGGTTATTTTTAGCTATTCTATTTGGCGTAGCTTTAGTCTGGTCAATGCCAACCCTTGCCTTAAGTTTTAAAATGCCCCAAAAAGGTGATCAGGTTGTTGGGGTCCCTCAAACTACTGAAGTGCAAGATGGCGAAGACTTATCAGACATCGCTCTCCGCTATGGCATTGGTTTTTACGAAGTTTATGAAACTAATCCTGGTATAGATCCAGACAATCCTCCTACTAATACACAACTTATAATTCCAACTCAATATGTCTTACCACCAGAACTGAAAGAAAATTTAATATTAGTAAACTTAGCCGAAATGCGCCTCTATTTTAGACCATCTGACAGTAATACTGTTTATATTTTTCCAGTTGGCATTGGTAAAGTTGATTGGGACACAAGTACTGGACTTATGCATGTAGTTGAAAAAGTTGACCATCCTGCTTGGATTATTCCAGACTCACTTAGAAAATATCGCGCCATGCATGGCGATAATTTACCTAGAGTAATTCCTCCTGGACCAGAAAATCCACTCGGAAGTTACAAATTAAAGTTAGATTCGAAAGACGACATCATGATTCACGGCACTAACCTGCCCGCTGGGGTTGGAAGAAGAAGTAGTGCTGGGTGCATCCGTCTTTATGAAGAAGATATCAAAAAATTATTTCACATGGTAAAAGTTGGCACTCCAGTTTTAATTATCAACCAACCTTACAAAGCTGGGTGGAAGGGAGATAAACTTTATTTAGAAGCTCACGTTCCGCTATTAGAACAACGATTGGAAGTACCTGCTGGCGATATGACTTTAGCTATAGATGCTATTGACAAAGCTAAAACAGGACACAAAGTAATTATTGATTGGCAAAGAGCTTTTCGTATAGCCAATGAACACGTTGGCGTTCCGCGCCCTATTAACTAGCGCCCAGCTGGAGCTACCCAAGCCAAATTTTGCGCCCGCTGAGCCTGCATTTGCATTTCGGTAGGAAATTTATTTGCCAAATTCTCTTGTGCGACTCGTGGTGTTTCGACAATTTGTACCTTGGCATTTTCTGCTGCTACCATTTGACCTAAAACTATATTACGAGCTAACTCATTAAGCATAATTCCCATTTTTCCGCCACGTGCCGCTGTAGTCGAAGATGCAGCGCTCTCCACAAACAAGCGTCCCGTTTCATGCGCAGCAAAGTCGGTAATGATTTTCCCAATATTCTGATCTGGTTTACTTTCCTTCTGTGGCCCAAACAAAGAAGAAGCTACACTCGCAGCTTCTTTTGGCTTCACGAAATGAAAAGCATCAGCTTTAGGCTCTCCGTAACGATACTTAACCTCTCCTCCGCCCCGTATCGCACCTAATGCAGCAAGTTGTCTACGTAACGCATCGGCTCCAGCTTTAGCAGCTGCCGCATTGCTTGAGGAGAACTTTTTCATAAGAGCGTCTAAATTAAGTACTGCTCCCGACTTCACTACCTGAACGTTAGACTCTTCTTTATTGACACTTATACTCCCGTCCTTCAATCCTTTCTTAAGCCAAGCCAAGAAATCCTCACCCACCTTAGTACCTTCTGGATTAAGTGCTTCTATATCTATGGGAACAAAAAATTCAGGCGTAGACTTAAACTCTTCCAACATTTCTGCAGCGCGCTTAAAAAACAAACTCATCGCACCAGCACCTTCTTTGTCATCAGTAAGAAGCGAAAGCCAAGTGTTTAAAGCATATGGATCTTTAGCAATCCAATCAAAACCCAAACTTGGCATGATTTGCCGAGCCAAAGGCACGCTCATTCTACGACAAACCCAAGATGGCCAACCGCCTCCTCGCCGAATTTTGTAAAAACCTTGCTCTAGCTGCATCGGACCTTGATGTGGAAACCACTCTGAAGTCATCGCACCCTCTTTATCAGAGATTAAAACCATTCGGTTGTCCATAACATAGCCGATATCAAAAAGCAGCGCAGCTGTAGCCAAAACATAGGTCATTAAGGGGGTAAATTTTACTTCACTTTTTTCAGTCCGTTGTAGCTGCAAAACAAAAATGCAACGCAATAATGCTTCATCGAGAAGACTATAAAGCCGAGCTTCGTTATTGGTCGGCAATACTTGCACCATGGCAGCAAAGTCTTCGATAAGATTTTGATATAAGGCAACAAAATGCTGATCTGGCGCTTCTACCAGAGTGCGAATATCCAAAAGCCATTTTTTTCTTTGGTTAGAAGCTAAAAGATCTCTAGACGTCAAAATGGGGAAAATGCTATATTCACTAAAAGACAAACCTGTCTTGCGATTGGAACCCTCTTCCGTCGGTAAAAATTGAGTTGTCATTATTTTCCTCATCGAGACTTAAAGCAAATTACTATTCCGGGTAATTATAAGCAAAAATCGATTTACACGCTATATCTCATAATAATTAAGTCTTAATTATACTTTCGTATAATCATTGATTTTTTATTGAAATTACAACTCGTTATCTTTAGAATAGCATAAATTTTGGAACTAAAGGTATGGTCTTTAATTAGTAGAACGGCATCAGAGGACATCTAAATAATTTTAGATTTTTGAGGTTCCTTTGCTATGCCTAATACACTAACTTTAACATATCACAACGGATTTGGCACCAGTGCACGTTACCATTGTGGTCCACATGGTGAGGTATTAAAAGTCAATTTAAATAATATGTGCTTCCTGACGTCTCTACGTTACACTGTACCATATATTGAACAAAACCCTAAAATTGAGATTGTAGATTTTTCTAGCCAAACGGCTCCCCAAGAAATGCATGCGTATGAATGGTGTGCGCCAATCATACCTTTTGCTACAAAAATGGAAGAGATAAATCGACCTTTAACTATAAATCTCTCTGGTTATTGGGGGATAAGCGGAGCATTTATGGAAGGATTATTCGTTATCTCTTATGCATTCCCCAAGTTAAAATTCTCTTTTAGTAATCCAGACCCAACTGAAAATATCAACAATATTCAACATAGAACATGGAACTACTGGCAATTAAAAGGAATAACTCTTTTTACTGAAAAGTATATTTGGGAAGTAGCAAAAACTCTTATACAAGGCTACAGTAAAGAATTACAAGATACAATAACTAGTAGAATAAAAGCAGCTCTTCAACCTCAAACTAAAACTCCAGGACAACTCACAACAATCAATATTATACCCCCCTTAGCTCGATTTGGCTTACTCAATTACTCAGAGAAGGAAACTACAGAGCGTTCTTCAAGCGCAATGTCACTCTGTAGTGATGCGCCCACCACTACGTCAAGCAGAGAGTACTCTAAGTAGGTTCTTATAGTCATCTGCAAAGTCAAAATTAGCTGCTATAAGCTCTTTGACTTTTCTGTGAGCATGAATAACAGTGGCGTGATCTCTACCGCCAAAAGCTTTGCCTACTTCAGGAAGACTGTGATTTGTGAGCTCTTTGGCGAGACTCATCGCAATTTGCCGCGGACGAGTAAAAGAACGTGTACGCCGTGCAGAGATTAAATCTATCGTTTTGATCTTAAAATATTCGGCTACAGTTTTTTGTATATTTTCTATAGTAACCATCCGAGCCCTAAGCGCTAGCAAGTCTTTCAAAGCATCTTTGGCAAATTCTAGCGTAATTGGCTGACCGGTGAAATGAGAATTGGCTACCACACGCTTCAAAGCACCTTCTAACTCACGCACATTGGAGTGAATATGCTTAGCGATAAAAAAAGCGACCTCTGAAGAAAGTGTAACTTGCGATTTTTCTGCTTTACTTAACAAAATCGCCACACGAGTTTCCAGTTCCGGCGGCTCTATAGCCACGGTTAATCCCCATCCAAACCTAGATTTCAAGCGCTCTTCTAAGCCTTCCACTTCTTTTGGATAGCGATCACAAGTAAGAATAATCTGTTGCTGATCTTCAAAAAGCGCATTGAAAGTATGAAAAAATTCTTCTTGCGATCTTTCTTTACCAGCAAAAAATTGAACATCGTCAATTAAAAGAGCATCAAGAGAACGATAGAAGCGCTTAAAATCATCAATGACATTGCGCTGCAGGGCTTTTACCATATCAGAAACAAAGCGCTCGGAATGCACGTAGAGAATCCTGGCTTCTGGTTTGTTTTTTAAAATAAAATTACCAATAGCATGCATGAGATGCGTTTTACCTAAGCCAACGCCACCGTAGAGAAATAGTGGGTTATAAGCTTTGCCTGGATTGGCAGCAACTTGCATAGCCGCAGCCCGCGCAAGTTGATTGGACTTACCCTCCACAAAATTGGTAAAAGTAAAAGCTGCATTAAGGTGACCATAGCGCGCAAAGCCAAGTTGCTCAGCTTTTGCCTTGCCAGAAGCATTTTTAGCGGCACTGCGCTCGGCTGATTTATTGTCATCTGCAAAAATTTTATCAAAAGAATTTCGACTACCAACTTCCAACTGCAACTTCCAAGTTTCGCCAAAAATATTTTGCACTTCCTTCTCTAATTTGGCATAAAAATGCTCTTTTACGTAATCCAAAACAAATTGGTTCGGCGCGAATAAAAACAAAACTTCCTGGTGCGCTTCTATCTGCAGGGGACTCAGCCAAGTGCCAAATTGATCTTCAGAAATATCGCCAGCATCTTTCAACTCTGCTAAGCAACGTTCCCATAAGGTAAATATTTTTTTTTCGTTTTCGTGCATAAATTCAGAAAAACATGTCTACGTGTTTTCTTTATATATCAATGAGTTATGTTTTAAAGTTAAGTTCAATCAAATAAATTTATAATTCATCATTCATAATTCATAATTATTTTAAAAACCACCCTTCCAAAATCAATTTCGCTGCAATGCTATCTATTTCCGTCTTTTTCAATGCTTTAAAGCCACCAGCAGCGAAAATACGCTCTCTTGCCGATTTGGTAGTCAATTGTTCATTCACTCCGTACACAGGTAGTTTATAGCGTTTCTCCAAATCTGCTATAAAATCTTTTGCCAATTTTGTAATCCATTGTTCTTTGCCATCTAAATCAACCGGAACGCCAACTATGAGCGCCGCCGGTTTCCATTCTTCGATGATCTTATCAAAATCCGCCCAATTGGGTACACCATGTTTGGCGTGCACAATACAAAGTGGTGTAGCAGTTGCTGTAATTTTTTGACCGCTGGCAACGCCGATATTGCACATGCCAAAATCTATACCAAGAAAAATGCTGTTATCAGGAAAGTTTTGCATTTAATTCTTACCACTTAACATTTCTTTCGCATGCGCCAAAGTTTTTGCTGTAATATTGATTCCACCTAGCATACGTGCTATTTCTTGCGTTCTTTGATCTTTATTTAGAGAAGCGATATGGACGCTTACTGTATCATCTTCCACTTTCTTTTCCACTTGTAAATGCTCCGACCCGTGCACTGCAACTTGCGGCAAATGCGTAATACAAAGAATTTGTCTTTGCTTGCCTAATTCCGCCAAAAGCTGACCGACTATCTCAGCCGTTTTACCACCAATTCCAACATCAACTTCATCAAAAATCAATGTGGAACTAGCATTATTAGCTGCTGTTATAACTTGCAAAGCTAAACTAATACGCGAGAGTTCGCCTCCAGAAACTATTTTCGCAAGTGGCAAAAGCGGTTGACCAATATTAGTACTTACCAAAAACTCGACTTGCTCAAGACCAAACTGGCTCGGCTCTGGATTTTCTTTAAATTGCACGGAAAATTCGCCGCTCGGCATCCCCAAAATTTGCATTTTTTCCGTTACAAATTTAGAGAGCTTTAATGCAGCGTCTTTTCTGCTTTGCGATAGTTTATTTGCTAAAAACATGTATGCGGCATTAAGTTTTTGCAAATACTCTTGGCTGATTTCTAAACGCTTTTTTGCATTTTCTAGTAACTCTAATTCTTCTATCAATGCCACCTGGCGTTCTAATAATTTTTCCGGAATAATGCGGTGCTTCCTGGCTAAATCGTGAATCAAACCTAAGCGATTTTCCACAAAATGCAATCTCTCTGGACTTAAGTTGGTAGAGGACAAATAAGAGCGAATCTCCTCTTCAATGCTTCCTACATTCTGCCTAGCCGCATCAATAAATTCTAGCGCGGTTTTAAGTTTATTTGCGAAGGGAAGAATTTTTTCTAAGTGAACTTTAGCATCATGCAAACCTTTACTTAAACCTACTACTTCCTCACTACCACTTAAGAGACTTAGTACAGCGTGACACCTCTCCAAAACTTGTTGCGCGGCACCTAATTCTTTTAATTCCACAAGCAACGCTTCAACTTCGCCCTCTTCTAAAACCAAATCTTTAAATTCTTTTATTTGATGACGCAAAAAATCTAACTTAGCCTCGCGATCTAAAGCCGCTTCTTGCAGAGCTTTCGCTTCGCTTCTAGCTTGGTTCAACTCTAAAAAAGCATTTTTCACATCATTACAAAGTTGATTATTTTGCGCAAAAAGGTCTAAAACATCGCGCTGTTTATCACTCTTCAATAAAAATTGATGCTCATGTTGACCATGAATATTAACTAGAAAGCCCCCCAACTCGCGCGCTTGCTGCAATGTAACCGGATTACCGTTAATTGTACTACGTGTTTTACCAACAGAAGTAATGCTGCGACGCAAAATACATTCACTTGTATCTTCTCCCGCCAATTCATTATTTTCTAGCCAATTTTTAGCATCATTTAAAGATGACAAATCAAATACTGCACTAATTTCACATTTTTCCGCACCGAGCCGCACTGAGTCTATGTCCGCACGCCCACCTAAGACTAAATCCAAAGTATCAATAATGATTGACTTCCCTGCCCCCGTTTCACCAGTCAAAACTGTCATATTGGGCTTAAATTCAATAGAAAGCTCATCGATCAAAGCAAAATTTTTGATGTTAAGTTGAAGTAGCATAGAGTAATTATACTGATTTTTTAAGATTAGCAACAAGTGAAATAAAAATAACCACAGAAAACTTTCCTTAACGCTAAAACACGTATCTAAGTTTGAAATTACCCTATAATGTCTTTAAATGCCTCAAGATTAGGCAATACTATGGTTTGTTTGATATAGGTAGAAACGAGATGAGCTTTATTTCGACACTTTAGCCGATTTTTAGCGTGCTCCAGATACTCTTCTACTGTACGAAAAGATATATTTAAAATTTTAGCTATTTCTTTGGATGAGAAGCCTCGGGCAGTTAGAATGATACACTGCCTTTCTCTATTGCTAAGATCTGAACTAGAACAACATGCCAGCTTGACAAAAGATATACCAAAAACACCTTGATCTGCTTCTCCATTCAGCAGAGGATATTTGTAACTAATTAATTCTACTTGTTTACCACTCCAAAGTTTTACTGGTTCAATAAAGTCAATACCTTCGCCAATATTTTCCACGCATTTATCGTTTTCCCTTAATCTAGAGGAAAAAGATTTCCATATCAATTCCTTATCATGCCGGCCAATAATGTCTTCGGTATTTGCTAATCCCAAATCCTTTGCCATAGCTTTATTGCAAAATTTATAATAACCATCCACGTCCTTTACAAAGACATGACAAGGAAAATTTAAAAACTTTGCAAAAGCAACAATGTCTTTCTCATCCGCACCCATTATGTGCCCTCATTGCTATCCCGTATTTATACGGAATATGAACAGGAAGAATTATGACATAAAATTAGGTATTGATATATTTAGTTATGCTATTTCGACTGACTTGGTTGTTATTTTCAGGGGGAAAAGCCTATGCAACACTCATTTAAACAAAACCACCCTATGTTTCTTCCCAGCAATCACATAACTTATGCTTCGGTAGAAGAAATGCAAAAAATTTGCCAACCGTTGCACAAATTTCCCGATGTATTTCCAAGTTATCAGTTTAACTATGGGCGATTATACCGCGATAAAAGGCATGTGATGCTAACCACAGACCCTGCCTTTTATAAGGTATTTTATGGACAAGGTATTGTCTACGATAGTCCAATATTTCATAGTACATGCTTTCTCTCTCTCGAAACCGGACTATATCGCACCCTAGATATTAGCCCCCCAAAATATGCTGATGTACTAAGCAACATCCCATCTCATCCTCATCCCGAACGCAGTTTAGTCCTTGTTGTTCAAGCGAATAACTATTGCGAAATTTTCAATTTTATTGACAATACCAATAACAATTATCAGCTGAATATATCAACACAATTACCATCATTATTAAAACATTTTAGTTTGTATTTCCAAGAACGTGCTAAATCTCTCATTCAGCATGCCACAAAACAATTAATTTCGTTGTCTAACAACTCTCACTACGCACAAAATATCCCTACTACACTAACTAAACAGAACCAAAATAGGCAAATCGATAAGAAATCTTTTTTACGTGAACTAAACTTTAAACGCTGTCAGTTTGAAGACCCCATGTTAGCTAATACAGTTTTTTCTAAAAGAGAATTTGAATGTGCCTTAGCCATAATTCAAGGAAAAACCGCTGAAGAAACAGCGAAAAAACTTTTTCTCTCACGCCGTACTGTTGAAACTCATTTAGAAAATCTAAAAAATAAGCTTGGCTGCCTAAACAAAGCAGAACTTAAGAAAAAACTCTTAAGTTCCGTTGCTTTGAATTTTTATCAAGATTGTTTTTGATCCCTCAGTTTAAACTCGGTGGAGATGCTATCCCGACTGCTCTGTTCGAGCTAAGTACACCCAAATATTGACCTAACAAAGGCGTTTCTTCTCTGGCACCTAAACTGGCAGTAGATAAATGCATTGTCACAGAAGAAGACGAAACCGAGTATGGAACCAAATTTGTTAATGGACGTGCATGTCGCTCCTGCTTTAAACAACGTGCAAAAATACCGTGATTAGCTAACCCAGCTGCACTAGATGTAGGCCGTACTGGATCTGGATAAGGTGTAGTTGTAGTAGTTTCCGCACTTAAATAGATTTCTCCTTGCATAGAATCTAGCCTAGCTAATATCTCATCAATACTTAACCTAGCCTTAGAATCAAAACGCAGACAACCTAGTATTAGATGTTTAAAGTCCTCTGGTACATTTCCAGGAATACCAAGTGGATGTCTTTCGGGATGATTAATAACATCATTTCTCACCATATAATCATAAATTTCTTTAGCATTAAATACACCACTAGTTCCTGGCGTTAGCCGTAATTTTGCCAAATTATTGTTGGTTAAATAAGGTACAGACCAAGTAACCAATTCCCAGAAAAGAACGCCTAAAGCATAAATATCACTTTGCTCAGAAAAAATAAATTCACCACCATTCACATAAGCACTTAATAGCTCCGGAGCCATCCATTGCAACGTTCCTCCAGTAAAGCGTTCACTTTGTTTTCCTTTAGTAGGGCGCGCTGAACCAAAATCACCAATTTTAGCTTCGTAGCCTTCACCTATAAAAATATTTGAACTTTTTAGATCGCAATGCACTAATTGCCCTACTTTATGAAGATAGAGCAAACCTCTAGCTATGTCTCTTGCTATTGATAAACGACACTGCCATGCTAAAGGACATGCGGTTTGCATTAACCCCCCTAAAGATCCACGGGGAAGAAATTCTGTAATAAGCGCTAAACTATTTACCTCTACTGTTGTAACACCTAAAGCCCTGATAACATTGGGATGGTTAAGCGCTAAAAGATATTGTGTTTCCGCACGAATTTCCTGTAATAGTTGTCTTATATATTTACTTCTAAGAGGCTCACTAAGTTCCATAATTTCTCTCATGCCTTTTAATTTCTTAATAGCTACTAAACGTCCATTAAGAATAGCTTTAGAAATTTTACCACTTGCTCCTTCTGTAACTCCCTGAATAAGCGACAATTTTTTAGATTCAATATAAAGATTCCTTGTAACAAGACTAGTTCCTTGAAAAACCTGATTCACTAAAGCTGAAATTAATGTTTCTTGTTCTTGCTCCCTTTTCCGTTGTTCTTCCAAGAATCTATTGTGTAGCTTTTTGGAACAACAAAACCCAGCAACTAAAACTAATATAGCAGATACTCCTACAGCAGATGGAACCACATACGCGGTATAACTATCACGATGTATTCCTACAGTTATAAGATCAGGGTAAAGAAAAATTGTATCACCAATTTTTACGCTCAAGTTATAACTAGGGTCGACACTACCCCCACTATGCTTAAAACTTATTTCACCATTATTGACTTGCCTTTGAGTAAAACTTTCAACTTGTCGTGTTTTATTATAAAAAAAAGTGCCATCCTTCAGGTTTAAAATTAACCAGGTAATTTGATTATCTGGCGTTTTGGTTGGCTCCATAATATGTATTATCCCGCCATCGCTTGCTGAAGCATAGCGCTCGTCAGAAAAACCAGTAAGAGCCCAAATAGAATCGTCGTGTGCCTCAATAACCGCGCTATAAGTTCCAAGCTCTGGATACCAAGCTCTTTCTGTATTATCAAAACTTCCTGTAATTACACGCTTGCTATTAGGAAGGGATAATAACGCATGTATAGTATCTGAGTGCCCCCTCATTTCGTATATAGGAGGTCCAACTGAAATCGACTTCCATAACCATACTCGCACTAATTTGTCATACCCTGCTGCCATGAAATAATTTGGTGGTAATGAAGCTGCAGCAACAAAACTGTTATTTCCTGGCATGGTAGCCACATAATTACCTGTAGATGGATCCCAAATAATTACTTGTTTATCCATACCTGCAGAAACCAATAAACCATTAGGTAATTTTGCTAAAGCTATAACGCTTCCAGCATGCTTACTCAAAGTTTGTGATGTCCAACCAAGCGTCGAATTTCTCCACATATATACATTGCTATCATAACTAGCAACGGCAAAACTATGATCATCCAAACGTATTACAGCTGCTATAGGAGATTTATTGTTAGATAAAACTGTCACTAACTCCCTTGTTTTTAAATTCCACAATCTAATATCACCATTCCACCCTACAGATATTAAACTGTTTTTATCAAACATAGCCATACCTAACACAGAATCGTTATGACCATGCAAAGAATACATACAACTACCGCTAGTTGTATTCCAAACACGAATAATGGGCTCAGTACCGCTTGAGGCCAATTGTTCATCGGATATAGTAGCTAAAGAACGAACGGGGTACGGGTGACCTTCTAAGGTTTTTTTATTGATCCATATTAGCAAATCCCAAGTTTTCAAAGTGTTATCTTGACTACCTGAAATCAGCTCTTTTCCAGAAAAAGATAAATCAAGCGTCAAAACAGAATCCGTGTGCCCCGTAAGCGTTTGCGTAAGTTTATTATTGCTAAGATCAAAAATTCTAATTTTACGATCGCCACCGCCCGTTGCTAAAAGATTGTTAGGCAAGAGTTTCAAAGCCGAAACTGAACCATTCCGCTGTTGTAAAACAACATTTTGGCTGGTCAATAAATTCCACCTGAGTACCGTCGTATCTTGACTGCCAGAAATGATTTCTTGGTTAGATAAAACCACAAGAGAAGTAATAGTATTGCTGTGGCCTATTAATTTTCCAATGTACTCACCACCGGGACTCCATATACATATATTTCCGTCAACTCCAGCAGAAAGTATTCTACCATCTGGCAGAACGGCTGTAGTACGAACAGCATCGCGATGGCCAGATAAAACTTCATAGTTACCTGTAAAACCTCTATCCCCTTTTTCCCAAACTAAAACTTTGCCATCCGCATGTCCTGATATTAGCTTCCCACTCGGCAACAACGTAAGAGAATAAATATTTTCACCATTCCCAGATAAAGTTTGCGCACAAAGGCCCGTAGTTATATCCCAAACATAAATATCTGGAGCATCTCCAGCCGAGGCAAGAAACTCATGCCCATCAATAAAAGAAGGAACCAAAGATAACGCTCTAATAGATCTGCTAATATTCCCTCGTAAAACCATATCACGGGTATTGGTATCTAAATTCCATACGTAAACAGGATTATTTTTCTTACCCACATTTTTCTGTCCTGTTGCCACGCGGTTTCCAGCCAAACTAACTAATGCGTAAATATCGCTATTATCACTAGATGAAAGTGTATCCACAACTTCAAAACTTTCTTTATCCTCAACCCTCATCTTACTAGAATCCATGTCAACAGTTCCACCGGGAGGTATTTTAAAAGAAGCCGCAATAATTTGAGGCGGGGCATAGGATGTAAGTTGTAAAGACGTGGTACAAGCTTCATCTTTAAATTCATCTTGCAACATCTTTTCTAAATACAATCGATTTATTTTTGTTAAAGCCTCATCCTTCCTTTCGCACTCAAACTTTTCTGATTCTATCCAACGTATTAAAACCCTATTTACTGTTCTAGCGTAACTACGAACATTATTAATCACTCTGCCCACCTGCTGAATTACATTGTACCATTTCAAATGTTGTCCTATAGGAAAGCGCTCCGATCTAATCCCTTTAGGTAAAATATATGGCAAATACATTATAATTTTTTCTTTCTTAGATCCTTTTTCTTTTATTATTTTTACAGAACCATTCTCTTGCAAAATATCAAAAATGCACTCTGCTACTTGTCTACGACTAGATGCAGTAATACAACGTTCTCTTACAAAATTTTCAAATTCTTTCGTAACTGACCTAGAAAAAGCATTCTGCTTATTGTTTGATATACTCAACGCTCTTTGTATGCTATCTCGCAAAGAAAAAGAACTATTTGTTATAGAAGAAATTGGCTTTTCAGCTACAGAAATTTTTTGAGTAATATTTGCTAGCATAAAATTTCCTCTTAAAAAATTTTAGATGCTTAAAATTTTAACAAAGAAAACCTAAAGAAAGATCAGTAAGAATTTCCGTATTAATTAGGAAACAAGCCAAAATCCTCCGTAAAAATTTACCGATTTTTATTGAACGAAAGACTAAGCGAAATAGAAAGCTTATCACTGGATCCCAACATCAGTTTTCCTAACTTTCTGATAAGTTATACTTTGTCGTGTACCAAGCTAAAAAACATGTCTACGCGTTTTCCTTTAAAATCAACATGTTATATTTTAAAGTTCAAGTCTGCGACTTCCCTATAGCACACCACCTAAGAATCACGTAAAATTTGTGCATTCTAATTTTTGAAGATAGGTGTTTTGATTATGTTAGAGACTGTTGAAATTAATCCCAAGTCTGGCGAAGCTAAGTTTAGTATCATTTGGATGCACGGCCTTGGCGCTGACGGTTATGACTTTGCTAACATCGTGCCGCAACTTAAACTTCCAGAAAATTTGCGCATAAGATTCGTTTTTCCGCATGCGCCAATTCGTCCCATAACTTTTGCAGGCGGCGAAAGAATGCGCGCCTGGTTTGATCTAAAGGCCCTCAATAAAGACGCCGCAAACAGCGATGAAAAAGGCGTAAAAGAATCCCAAAAACTCATTATTGAACTCATCGAAAATGAGATTACACGTGGAATTCCGAGTCAGAATATTATCTTAGCTGGCTTTTCCCAAGGCGGCGCCATGACGCTTTATACTGCTCTTCGCTACCATAAACCTTTGGCTGGAATGCTGGTCTTATCTGGTTTTTTACTTCTAGCCTCTAAATTGCCCACAGAAAAACATTCTGCCAACAACACAACGCCAATTTTGATGCTACATGGCTCGGAAGATAATATGGTTCCCATCTTTTGGGCAAGAAACTCTTATGAAAATTTAAAAGATTTAGGCTTAAATATCACTTGGAAAGATTATCCCATGCCACACAGTGTTTGCGATAAGGAAATTGGTGATATAGCAACGTGGCTGAAAAAAATAACAGAAAAATAACTATTTGTTGCCTAGCTATACAATTAGTTTAACATATTGCTGTCAAAGAAATGGCTTGCGCTGCCAAATCACAGCCGCAGCACTAGAAATCTCTACTTCGTAAAGAACTGGTTCAGTGCTTTGCGTAGCAGTATTTAGACAAATTAGATTATACTTACCATCTTTGGTCACAGAGTGTATTCTACGAAAAAGTAGCTGTCCTTTTTTGGTATGCACTATACAATCTCTGCCTACTAGCAACGCAATTTCCTCGCCAAAAACCTTAATACCAGCAATATAATCACCAATTGCGTAAGCAGGCAGCATAGCATCGTCTGCCACTATAAAATCAATGACATTTTTATAATGCTGTTTAAAAAGCGCTAATTCTTCAGCAATTTTGCGATTCTCTTCAGAAGGATTTGGCTTATTTGGAGATGCTACAGGAAAAGCATCTTTTTCATAGTCAACAAACACTGTTGGACCAGCGCCAATGCCATATAGCAACCAATCTATCGAACAAGAAACACCTTTTGTCGCAACTACCTTCAGAACTTTTTCGGCGCCCTTCCGAGTTAAACCGCCATAACGCCCTATTTCCCATCCTTTCAAGGTGTGCCCATTTACATCTGGCAAAATGTCACAAAATTCTTTTCTAGATAAATTAGCTAAATTACGTAGGCGCTTAACACGCTCTCCCCTCTCCGCTGGAGAATTGATTCCTTGGTTCATTTGCATTTTATTCATTGGCTTACCAAAGCATAGTAATAATTTTTAGTTCCACAAGATAACATTTTTGCAGGATAAATCTTATCAGCCCATTCTGACGGAGGCACAGCTTGATTTTGCCCCAAAAATACCAATGAATTTTTTTGGGCCAAGCCTTGTATAACCTCGCTTGGAACGTTTTTCTCCTCTTGATAATCGGTTGCTAGTTGATGATGATACTGCATAGTTGCCTCATCACGCACAACCAAATATATTCTCGCACCACTAGCATCTATCAGCAAAAAGCTGCCAAGTTCATCGATAAGATAGTATTCCGTAATGTTTTTAGAAACTAAAATATTTTGCACAAGTTCAAGGTAGGCGTGCTCTTTAAAGCAGGAGAGCTGCGTTCCTGCTTTAGTCAAACGATCTAAAACCAAGTTAGATAAGTCAGCAAAATATTTATTTTGTAGATGCAAGATTTTTTCAGTCAAAACTTCGGCAAGATTACTGGTATCTTTCCTAACAAAAGCGTGAATAAGACCGCGATTAAATGCATCTACAGCTATTTTTTCATCCGCTTCCCCTGTCAGAAGAATATATTTAATCGGATAGTCTGTTTTTAATTGGCTTAAAAGAGTGATGCCATCCATTTCTGGCATAGCGTAATCGATCAAAGCAACCGTAATCTCATCGAAACGTTTTTCATCTTTGGCTTTTGCAGAAATTTTGCCTACATCCACACTAATTAAGTAATTGTCATTATCTCCATCAGACTCAACTTGCATGCAAAGGTCAACGAAAGTTGGAAGCGAATAATTATGCAAATAATCTATAAATTCGTTACAACGTTGAAAAGTTAGACTATTAATTTTACGCAAGCTAAGCCCCAATTGCATTTCTTGCAAAAAATTCTGATTATCGTCCAATAAGACAACTCGAGTTGGGTAATAACAGCAACTTAGTTGATGATTTTTCATACTTTTACCATTTTATTTATATACCTGGCTGTGATTTTAATACATTGATATCATTTTGCAGTAGTTTATGCCATTTATTTTTAACATCTGGATCTTTTGTAAAATTAGCTGGAAAGAATAAGCTAAATTCAGTGTACTCATTTTCCTTGGAGCTACAACTAATATGCGCTCCAAAGCTCTCTAAGGCAGCACGGCAAAATTCCAATCCAATACCTGTACCATGCTGTCTGCTACTATAAAATTTTTGGAAGATATACTTAAGATACTTTTTCGGTATTCCTGCCCCATTATCGCGAAAATGTAAAATATTTTTACTTTTACCATATTGAAGGCAAATTGTAATAGAAGGCTCTTTCTTCTTGCTAGTGTAATACAGTGAATTTTTAAGAAGATTAAACAAAACATGCACAAAAATTAACTTATTACCCAAAAACTCAAAGTCATTCTTCACATCATAACTAACAATATTACGTTCTGACGCATTGAATGGATATCTAGCCAAGGCGTCTTTTACGCAATCTGACATCAAACAAACTTCTAAATCTGCAGATACAATATTTTTCCTATTTACATTCATAAGCAGCATGTTTATAAACGTAAACGAAGTCTGGATCTCATTTTCAATATTAATTAAAGTTGAATCGAGAGCTCCAAGAACTGTCTTACTCATATCAGGTGGATTTAAGTATGCTTCTTGAGCCAAATTATAGCCTTGCATTAGATGCAGCAAACACGCTCGGATGTTACTATTTCCGAGGCTTATGGTTTGTAAAGGTGTTCTTAGTTCATGAGCTAGTGACGCTGCTAAATTATTCAAGACATCCAACTTTTCGTCTTGTAACTGCATTTCGCTCAATTGTCTTAAGTATTTCGTTTTCTTAGTGTAAAAATAGCCAATAATACATAGCACTAACAATAGTCCTACACTTTTCAAGTAAAAATCTTTTGGAATGGTTGTAAAATAGCCATATCCCCAAATGGAATTTACTATTGCAATACTGGCTAAAAACATACAGCAAGTTCTCACCCAACCTGCTAGAATAAGAAAAAATAGTGCACCTATAGCATATAGCAAAAGATAAATTGGACTGAAATTACTTTGCAATAGAATAAAAGAAGACACAAAAGGCAGGCTATAAAATATCAGCAAGAACCAGACTATAGCATTTCTGGTTTGATTTTGATTTTTACTAAATTTACGCGAAAGCAGCCAAATCATGCCACTTACGTTACAAACATGAAAAAAATATTCTAAAGACGTTGGGTTTGGCTTAAGATGAAAAAACAGGAAAACTTCGTACGCCAATAAGAGAAAGAAAAAAAAGTAATCGCTTAAGATTTTAATGTCTTGCTGATAGCAATTTCTTAGATATAAAAATAGGCGCTGTGGTAACATAGGAGAATTATAACACGACTGACACGTGGATCTGAATTGTTATGCCAAATCACATCAACAACATAGATCAAACCTACAAATACTGGCGTATACGCATTTTGTATAGCATGTATTTTGGATATGCTTTTTATTATTTCACCCGCAAGAGTTTTGTTTTCCTTCTTCCGGCTGTTATCAACGATCTGCATTTCGATAAAATACAAATTGGCATGCTAGGCAGTATTTTTTATATAACTTACGGCCTGAGCAAATTTGTAAACGGATTATGGTCTGACAGAGTAAACCCACGCTACGTCATGTCTTTTGGGTTAATCATTTCTGGTATTATTAATATTATCTTTGGCTTTTCTTCCTCTCTAATTTTCCTCGCCCTACTTTGGTTTTTGAACGGTTTCTTTCAAGGCTTTGGATGGCCACCTTGCGCTAAGCTTCTAACACACTGGTATTCGCAAAATGAACGCGGAGTTTGGTGGGGAATTTGGAATACATCCCAAACTTTAGGCTCAACTGCCGTACCGCTAATCGCCGGCGGCATAGCAACTTATTTAAGCTGGCGCTATGGCATGCACTTTTTTGGTATAGTTACTATATTGGCTGGTTTCTTTTTACTTAACCGCCTGAATGATGTTCCAGAAAAATTTGGCCTGCCGCCCGTGGAAGAATACCGTAATGATTATCCCAGCGAAAAAAAATTCAACTATAAAACCAAGCTATCCACCAAAGAAATATTCTTTAAATATGTCTTAAAAAATAAGTATATTTGGATTTTAGCCAGCGCTTATTTTCTTATTTATGTAGTACGCATCACTATCACAGACTGGGGTTCTATCTACTTAACAGGTAAAGGATTATCGCTAATGTCAGCGAATAGCTGCATGGCTACACTTGAGGTGGGCGGTTTCGCAGGCAGCCTAGCTTGCGGCTGGTTGTCAGATCGCTTATTTCATGGCAAACGTAACCCAGTTAGTGCCTTATTTTGCCTTGGCGTTATATTGAGCTTGTTACCTCTAATATTTTTACATCAAACTAGCATGCCAATATATTTGATCTGTTCTTTCTTGGCAGGTTTCTTTATTTTTGGTCCGCAAATGTTGATTGGTATTGCCGCCGCTGAGCTTTCTCACCGCGAAGCAGCTGGTACATCAACGGGCTTTATTGCTATCTTTGCGTATCTAGGGGCAGCTTTTTCTGGTCTGCCCATAGGTTATATTATTCAACATTGGGATTGGTCAACATTGCTTGCGATTATCTTAGCCTGCTGTCTTTTAATCGGCACTATCCTATCCTCCCTGTGGTCTCTAAAAACCACTTGGGAGTAACAATTCGCTCAAAAACGCTTACATAACATCAAAGTAAGGATATCTTAAGTATTTTTTTCCAAAATTAAACCAGATATCTTGACTATTTTTTTTGCTTCTTGCTAAATAAAAAAATTATATTTTGTTGATTTATAAAGATTATATCTATGCAAAGTTTTCATGTAGCAGCACAAAAAACCATCGACCAAGTCAACGAAATCGTTAATAGCTTATTTTGGCCAGATGAAACTAAACGTGAGGCTCAAAGAGCTTTAAACGCTGCACTTGAAGAGACCTTGAGAATAGAATCACTTTTTTCTGGAGAAACAAGCAACCAAATTCCGTCGGCATTTTACAAATACCTATACCAAGACTCGGAAAAAAAATTATTGACCGTTTGCCGAAATACATACGGTGAATTACAACAATACTATGATGGTAAACAAAATAAAAAAAACAGCAATACAGTACTGTTGATAGATACCTTAAAGGAACTCCTAGATAAACGAAAATCTGGACAATTAGAACTAGCCGGAGAACAAATAGCTAGAACAATACACGAAGCTGAAGAAGGAAAAAGGCTTGAAGCAGTACAGGCAGAAAGAATAGCAGCTGAAAGAGCTGGTTGGGGATTCGATAATGTCCTCCAACTAATAAAAGGTAATAAATTAGGCCCAAAACTTAAACTAGCAAGAATTGTTACAAAAGAAGCCAACCTCAACTCCCTTATTATCAATAAAAAAGAACTTGAAACAATTCTCGAGGCTTTAAGGAAAAATACGTCTGTTGTAATTATCGATTTGTCAAACATAGATATTAATGGATTAGAATCACTACTAAAGGAAGTAGTATCAGAAAGAAATGAGGCAAAAAGAAGATCTGAAAGACAGCGTTGGTGCTTCAGCAATATCCTAGATCAAATAAAAACTAACAGAACACCTCCAATACTTGAAATAGCAAAAATTCGCACAGAAGCAGGCGCTAGCTCTACAGCTACTACATTAGCACCCACCATCAATAAAAACGAATTCCAACTAATTCTCGAAGCTTTAAAAACGAATACGTCCGTTACAATTGTCGATTTTTCAAATATAGATATTACCGGGTTAGAGCCCCTAATAGCTACATTAGCCTCAGTACGACACGGGTTAACTTTTACACCAGTCAGCATTGTCGAACAGTTGAGACAAATACCACCGGCTCCAAAATCAAAACCTCTAGTCACACCAGAACCAAGAATCAGTCACTCATGGAAACTTAGTGAGCACAACTTACACCGTATGCAAGAACTCAATCGGGGTACTTATGGAATTGTACATTACGGAACCTTGGATGACATAGATGTTGCTATTAAGATTCCTCGCGGATCTGATCCAACAATATTAGAAGAAAACAAAGCATCTCTCCGCCATGAAGCTGAAATGCTAGAAAAATTCCAAAATCATCCTAACATCGTGCACTCCTATGGTATTTGCTCAAATAATGACAGTTTGAGTTTAGTTATGGAATACATGCCAAAAGGATCTCTGTACCGAGTTTTACATAGTACAACAGAATTAAATTGGACTGTGCGCTGGACAATAGCTACTGAAATCAGTAAAGGAATACAAGCATTACACGAATACAATCCATGCATTGTGCACCGTGATTTTAAAAGCCCCAATATACTCTTAAATGCACAATATCATGCAAAAATCTGCGATTTTGGCACCGTAGAATTCTTCGATGAAAAAGATCTTATACAAGCAGAAAATCCAATTTGCACATTAGCATACAGGGCTCCGGAACTGCAAGATCCAAAGAAACCTGCTCCACACACACCTAAAGCAGATATTTATAGTTTAGGTGTAGTTCTATGGGAGTTAGCATCACGCGACGATCCTCAATCGTTAACAGCCCAACCCAGCAGCGGCAAGCCCGATGTTATACCGAAGGGTACACCTCCTCATTTAGCTGAACTAATCAAGGGCTGTTGGTATACTTGTCCAGAAAAGCGTCCGAATATCAGAGAAGTAGTACAAACTTTAGAAGATCATAAAGCCGAAGCATCGCTTGCTCCGACGCAATAAAGCAATACCAGTAGAAAGTCTATAAATCATACATCTTTAACCAATAACATTACCGTGATAAGTAATACAACTCCTCCATCAACACAATCGCCCTTGGCTCGATAAACTCATCATTATTTTATACACACAGAAGCAATTATCAGATTATTTTAAGTATTTTACCCTATTTTGGAGTAAAATATCTTGACAGTATCTTTTCTTTCTTGCTAAATTCAGATCATATTCAAACTTTTAACAAAAATTAAAAGCTTGGGATGTAAAACTACATTAAATTTATAACATATTGATTTTAAAGAAAATCTTATAGACATGTTTTTCAGGCTTAACCTTATAATGAGGAACAAACAATGTTTAACGACACAACCAATTTACTACCTAGCACTGCAACTCCCACTGCTTCTAGTACAACAAGACTAAGCACTAGCTCAACAACCTCTTCCTCTCCAAGTAATAGTCGAAGTAGTTCACGAACTTCTGATTCTTTCTCAATTCAATCCGCTAGCTCCTTATCAAGCACTAGCAGCAGAACAAGCAAGACTTATGTGGCATTTGGTAGGGGTAAAACTGAAACAACCGAAGTATATAAAAAACGCTCCAAAGAAGAAATAACAAAACTGAAGCAACAGGTAAATGATCTAGGCACACAACTGCGACTTTCGCAAGAACAAAAAAAAGATCTAGAAAAAAACCTAGGTCAACGTACACAAGTCGCCAATTCTTTAGAACAACAAATCACTGAACTCACAACCAAAATCACCACTGAACAAGCAGAATTAAAACAAACAAAGGAGCTAACTACCGCAAAAGAACTAGAGTTATCAACTCTAAAAAAGCAAATAACTCAATATCAAAGCATTTTAAAAAGCACTACTGAGGAATTGAATGCTAAAAGTGTAATGCTTGAAACTCTAGGAGCACAAGTTGAGGCAGCCTATATACAATGTAAAACAGAACAAGACGAACTTACTGCTCAGCTAGCACAATGTGAAGCAGAAAAATACGCACTAAATACAAAATTAGAAAATAGCCAAACTGAACTACAAAACTTATCTGAGAAAATGGAAGCAGGGAAAGAAGAATTACATAAACTTTCTGAACAATTGAACGAGAATATCTCAAACAAAAAAACACTAAAAGAAAAATTGCATACACTGGAAACATCGAACAATTCAAACAAAGCTCAAAATCAAACACTATTAGAACAGCTCCATACCAGTCAACAACAAGAACATGCCCTACAAAATGAAATAAGTAACCTAACTAATAAATTGCAAGCAGCGCAAACCGAGCATAATCAACAGACTATTCTAATTGAAAACCTGAAAGCAACGTGCAATGAAAGCGCTGCATTAAAGCAAGAACTAAGTACAGCTCAAACAAAAGCTATACAACAAGAACACGAAATTCAAAGTTTAGAACAAGTTATTTCCAAAACAAATGCCGCATTACAGGAAAGCCAACAACAAATAACAAAACAGGAAGCTCTTCTCCAAGAAATCTCCGCTCGCTCAAAGGGAATGGATGTGGTGATGGATAAAATGAGCTCTATAACCGTACAAATCACAGCAATGATGGCAAAATTAGCCACCTTGGAAGCAAAAAATTACCAACTACAACAAGAAGTTAAGCTAAGAAACACAGAAAAAGAACAACTCACCGCTAAACTAGAAGAAAAAAATACTCATATAGAAAAATTGCAAGAGGATTTAGCTAATGTAAGCAGTAAATTAGCCAGCGCCGAAACAAAGATTCAAGATATCATCCATGAAAAAGCAACACTAGAAAGTGAAATAGCGGAACTAAAGACCAAATCAAAAAAACTTCAAATTGATCTCGCTAGGGTTACAGAAGATAAAGCAAAGTTAGAATCTCAATTACGTCTCAGTAATGATCGCATTGGTTTATTAACCGACGACCTTGCATACCAAGAAAAAGACCGGTCTGAGTTGACTGCAAAACTAGAGAAATCCAATAAGCAAATAAATACTCTTCAGGAAGAGCTGGATAAACAAGCAAAAGAAATTACAAGACTACATGAAGAACCACCAAAATCGGACACAAAACCCAAAGAAGCAGAAAGTAGATACGAGGATTTCTTTGGCACACCATTGAAACAAACTCAACTTAGCGAACCTGCCACCAGTTTTAGTGCTAAATTATTTGACGATCTAATACCAGCAATCACAGCGCCAACAACAATAAATCCGCCAGTCATAGCACCCGCACCAGAATTAGTTGTTCAGCAACTCCAAGAAGGAATTCAACTGCTCGAGAATGTAATCCAGCTATGTGAGCAACCACCACAAATGCTCGAACAAGAAAGAACAGAAAATATAAGCATAATAATAAGGGGAACAACCCAATTTCCAAACCCAACACAAGACGACTTTACTCAACCAGATCAGCCCCTGAACACTGCAATCCAACCAATAGCAAAAATATATAGTTGGCAAGGCGCACTTTTACCTCTACCTATATACGTTTTCACTACTGGGGCAATGAGTTGCATCAATTACTTCGGCGCTCCACTGTGGACAAGTTCGCTGGCAGGAGGATTATGCTCACTCGGATTACCTTCCTTAATAATTAGGCAAGGATGTAAACACATAGAACCAGACAAAGATTGCGATATAGATAGTGTCAATTGGATGTTCTCGTTCATGACCTCCCTTGAGCTTTTCGCTTTATTGTTGCTTAAATCTATATGCAATGGCACATCACCAGCAACAGAGAAAGCGGTAAATAACTACTCATGTATCGCCCTAGCTGCAACAACATTGATCAACTTGGCTCGTGTTGGCATAGAGAAATATTATCAACATCGACATAAAGTATCTATTACTAATATCAACGTAGAAGCCGCACCCGGTCCCCATCCAACTAACAAGTGTAGGTCTTGCTGCAGAAATATTTTCTCCTTTTTCCATCATCCTAAAATGGCGAACGTTTCCTCTGGCAGTAGCAGTAGTACTCAATCAATAAGCCAATACCAAGGGGCTACAAATTATGGCTCCATCAGTTAGAAACCATAAAACCCAACTCAAAATAATAACTTATTGATTTACAAGAAAATCCTATAGACATGTTTTTAAGGTTATTCCTATGCAAAGTTTTTACACAGAAGCACGACGAACCATCGACAAATTTAACGAACAGGTTAACGAGTTACTTTTTCCTGACAAAGCTAAAATTGAGGCTAAAAACGCTTTAAACACGGCTTTGAGCAAAGCTTCCATAGAAAAAGATGAAGATTTATTGACTATATGCCGCGATACAGTAATAGAACTACGTAACCACTATCAGCCGCCAGAAAAGCGTAATTTAAACACTAAGCTTTTAATTTCTACCTTAGAGCAGTTGATACGAAAACGAAGCCAAAAACAATTAGAACTAGCCCCAGAAAAAAAGGTTAGAGAAAAACGTGAAACTGAAGAAAAAGCTAAAAAAGCCAGACTCGAAGCCGAGCAAAAAGCCCGTGAGGCTGCTGAGTTAGCTGAAAAAGCCAGGATCGAAGCTGAAAAAAAAGCCCAGGAAGAAAAAGAACGAGTTGAAAAAGCCAGAATCGAAGCTGAAAAAGAAAGGCTTCGAATTGAACGAGAAAGACGCGAGGCTGCAGAAAGAGCAGAAAGAGAACATTGGCGGTTTAGCAACATCTTGGGGCAAATAAACACTAACACACTAAACCCAATACTTGAAATAGCAAAAATTCGCACAGAAGCAAGTACCAATGCCAACACTACTTTATCGTCGCATACCATTAGTAAAAATGAACTTCAAACAATTCTTGAAGCTTTAAAGGTAAACACCTCTGTTCAGACTCTAAATTTGTCCAACATAAGCATTATTGGATTAGAGTTTCTGCTACTTACATTAGCTAATCTACGCCGCGATTTAACGTTTATACCAGATTTACAAAGCATTCCCAACCCTAGCATCGGTATGCTATTAAAACAAATGCCGCTACCTTTAAGCAATCCCGCCCCCAATGTTGGCAACATCTTGGAACAAGTACCGCAGCCGCCAAAACCAGCAGTTCGCATATTGCCGGAAATTAGCTCTTCTTGGATAATTCGTGAGAAAGACATAAACATCATAAGAGAAATCAAGAAGGGTGGTTTTGGAAGTGTACGGTACGGAATCTGGGAAAATACGCCTATTGCGGTTAAGATTCCGCTTCCTCCTTTTTCACTAACATCAGAAGGATCTAAAGCCTCCATTAATGAAGCTAAAGTACTAGCCAGACTTCATCACCCTAACATCGTCCGCTTGTACGGTATTTGCAAATTTACAGATCATTACAATTTGGTTTTGGAGTACATGCCAAAAGGCTCTTTGTATCAGGTTTTACATAGCACAGAAACATTAAACTGGACTGTGCGCTGGGAAATAGCTACTGAGATCAGCAGAGGAATGAGAAAATTACACGAAAGCAAACCGTGCATTGTGCACCGTGATTTTAAAAGCCCCAACGTACTCTTAGATGGACAGAATCATGCAAAAATCAGTGATTTTGGCTCTGCAGCGTTTCTAGATGAAAATTCAACAGAGAAGCCAACCTGCACGTTAGCATGGAGGGCTCCAGAATTGCTACAGCCAAACAAGCCCGCCCCTCACACAACTAAATCGGATATTTATAGTTTAGGTATAACTTTCTGGGAAATCGCATCGCGCGACTACCCTTGGGCCACGAAAACCCCAAAACAATCCGTAGCCGTCGAAGTGTGCAGTGGTAAACGCGATGTTATACCACCAGAAACGCCACCGTCCTACGCTGCTTTAATTAAACGCTGTTGGGCTGATCTAGCATCTGACCGCCCCGATATCAGTGAAGTAGTACAAATTTTAGAAGATCATAAATTAGAAGCGATGCTTACACCTACACAATAGAGGAATTGAATTTTATTTCACAACCAATTGATTTATAAGAAAATCTTATAGACATGTTTTTGAGACCACCATATGTTCAACACCACACTCACAACTTTTAACTCCTCCATAACCCCCGTTAGTACTTCTAACGTAGCTGGATGTTTAGCTTTATCTCAGCTGCTTCAGCAACCACTCCAAACAACAAAACTGGCAAAACACTACCAAACTAAAGAGTATCTTCAATTTCTGCAAGAACGCCACATTGACAAAGAATGCCTTGCTAAAGAAGCTAAAAATATTGCAAAAAGCTTAGAGCTAAACGGATTTATTAAAAAAAAATATTCCGCTGGCAAATTAGTCAAGATCATTACGACGTTTCCTACTGTTCTTCCCCAAAGCACAAAACCTTCTTTATGGCAACAAGGCTTAAATATGCTTACGCGGCTATTTAGTCTCGATAAGAGAAACTTTAAAAATGAAGTTAGTCTACTCGAAGCTATAGACGAAATTTATATAAAATATAGGCTAGAACAACTATTTTTTGCTACAGAACCCCCAAAATCTTCGTCTGATCTGGTTTTTAGCGCTAATAATATTGGATATAATTGGTGCAGCGAAGTACAAATTACAAACCAAAATCTATATGTGGATTGGATTAAGCATAACTCTCCACCTGATAGGACAACCATAAACTTTTATAATCTTACCAATTCCTATTTTGCTCTACTCAATAATTTAGGAAAAAAAGAAAGTAACATCGCAAATTTCACTATAAGCGATATCGATAACAACAGAGTTTTCTTTACCCATAACTGTTCTTTAAATAGCGATAAGCCCAGTTTTGTAATGCAAGCTTACTCCCAAACCTGGAATATTTCTTCTGCTCTCACCGAGGCTAATATACATCTACTTTGGACTCCAGGAGCTTTGATTCTACTCATCTTAGGCAGTACTTGGGCTTTGTGCACTTGCCTTGCTTGCTTTACTGAATGTTGCTGTCCAAAAACGCCTGAAAATGCCCAAGATACAAATAATGATGAAAGCAGCATGGAAGAAGGAAGACGCTTGCTAACAAGAAACCACACTCAATATGGATCAACCAACGTAGAAGAACCAAGATTAATAACTACGGCCTCTTTCCCTCAAGCTAGCCAAGAACAAAGGAATACAAGGTTTCCATCCCCGTCGTCTTCTTTCTCCTTTTTTAAGCCAGCAGAGTTTAAGCTTAATCCACCGGCAGAATATATATGCCCAATTAACCAAGATTTAATGGCAATTCCCTGCACAACTCTCCCTGCTCTACAAACTTACGAACACTCCGCAATTACAAATTGGCTCACTGCGCACAGTACTGACCCTTTGACGCGCCTGCCCGTTACAAAATTGGGATTAAATAGACATCT
>Ga0265297_10002185_pt1 | contig 41261 bp, 27 predicted proteins | sample Munlanlwell13791_FD_192502 | JGI IMG/M metagenome (GOLD analysis project Ga0265297, IMG submission 192502) | Leachate microbial communities from a municipal landfill in Southern Ontario, Canada - Leachate well 137-91 | ecosystem: Engineered > Solid waste > Landfill > Unclassified | place... | reverse complement strand
AATAACGCGGGAGGGCGGATCCGGGCAGGTTTGCTGGCGAAATGGTCTCCAACGTTGACAAATGGCCGGTTACAGGGAAGCTAAGCGGTACGAACCTTCATGTGGACATTGTGCGCCTTCGCGCGCGCGATGATCATCCTCCGCTTCCTATCATTGACTCCGCGTGGAGGTCCTTATTCGGCAGTTATCTGATCCCCATTTGAGAGCATTTCCGCTTGACTCTTGCCGTGAAGAGCGGATAGTATGGATGTCTGTCGCGAGTGACTCGAGAACCGCATCGCAAGGAGTCATGTCGCCTGTATCGTCGCAGTGTACTTCGAACACGGGATCAGCAAAGGTCAGTTCGTGCGCCGCTGCGAACGGAGGCGACGAATCTGGAGACAAACAAATGAAGAGTGAGGGCCGAATCAAGGTCACACAGAAAGTGAAAACGACCAAAAGCGTTGGTCGAACGACCAAGGCAATTGGTGGTAGAGATTGGGAAGGCCTTTTTGCGTCCCGGACGCTGGCCAGACTTCTTACTACTTTCCTCACGCATGCCGAAAAGGACTTCTACCAGAGGGAATTGGCAGATCTGGTCGGGGCTGGCCTCTACACCGTCCAACGTGCGCTTGCTCGCCTGGAGAAGCTGGGTCTTGTTACAAAAATGCCCCGCGGGAACAGGGCGTACTATCGGGCCAACCGAAAGTCCTCCGTGTTTGAAGATCTGAAACGGGTCATCCTGAAAACCTTGGGATTGGGTGGAGTCCTGCGCACATCTTTGGCCTCGTTGGCTGATCGTGTGCAGGTTGCCTTTATCTACGGTTCTTTCGCCCGTGGCGAGGAAACTGAGGCGAGCGACGTCGATATTCTCATCGTGGGAAACCTGTCCCTCAAGGAAGCCGCTGCTGTTCTCGGGCCTGTAGGTCGTAGACTGGGCCGGGAATTCAACACGACAGTCTACCCGATTGACGAGTTCAAGGCTAAGAACGTACAAGGCAACCACTTCATCTCGGAAATTCTGAAGGGGGACAAACTCTTCCTTATTGGAGACGAGCGTGAACTTGAGAGAACTACTGGCTGATGGACGTGTCGTCGCGCACAAGACGTCTGCCAGGGAAGTGGCTGACCTCTTGCGCGTGGTGGATCGCGATCTGGCGGATGCCGCAATTCTTCAGATATCGACAGATCTCCGCTTCACCACTGCTTACAATGCCGCACTGCAGCTCGCAACGATAGCACTTCTCGCATGCGGTTACAGGGCCAAGGGATCTGGGCATCACTGGGTCACATTCCACGTGTTGCCGGAGATCATGGGGGCACACGCTAACGCGCGCGCTTACTACTTCGACAACTGCCGCTCAAAGCGGAACGTTACCGACTATGATCGCGCCGGGGAGATATCGGAACATGATGCCGAGGAGATTCGTGCCGAGGCCCGTGAATTCCGCGAGGAGATCCTTGCCTGGCTCGCAGAGAACCATCCGAACCTTGTACCCCAAGGTGGTGGGTAGCATACTGGCCCCCTCAAAACGTGAGACACAGGATAGAGTGATCTCGTATAATTGCAGTAGCTGATCCGCGAGGCCGGAAGCCGAAGCGGAGAAGCTACTGCAAAGCGCGGTCACAGGAGGTTGAAATGACCGAAGAAAGGGAGTTCACGGACGAGCAGAAGGCCGAGATCGCCCTTGATCTCATAGGCGGAAAGCTGTCTCACGAGGAGGTGTGCCGGAAGTGGCAAATCAGTTCCACCTATGCCAACAAGCTCAAGGATCAGGCGCTGGATCTGCTGCGCGAGGGGATGGGGCATCCCGCCGGAAAGCCTGATGCGAGGATCGAGGTACTCGAGAAGAAGATCGCTGACCTGGAGCAGCTTGCCGGGGATCAGGCCCTGGTCATCCGGGCATTCAAAAAAATAACTCGGCAAGGCCGGTAGCCGAGATGTTACTCCGATCAGATCTCGAGTCTGCCGCGAGGCTTGCGCGGGCGATGTAGATCCCGCGAGCCTCTCTTCATCGGTGGGTGTCCGGCTCAGGTGGTTCTCTGCTGCTTGTTCCTGCCCGCTTCTCGGCTTGTCTTCCCTTCGCGGACTTAAGGGAAACAGGCTTACCCTCTTTTCCGCTTCAGAGTCTTTGGCTCTGGCAAATCCTGCTTCGCGCCCTCGTCACCCTTCAGGGGGATACTGGGTACGCCTTCGCGTCTGCCGCCGCTGTATGCAGCGGGGGATGACCCTGTGGGTGAGACGGCTGCTTTCTTCTCCAGCTCTATCTCTTATTTTGCCCTCCGGAGGCGCGGCGTAGGAGGGTCAGCATTCATCATTGATCATTGTTCATTGTCTTGCCTACTCCTTGATCCGCTTCAGGAACGCAAACTCCACCGGCTGCTTGATCCGCGCGTCCTCAGAGTTGAAGTCAACTTCCCCCGGTGTAATCTCGCCCAGCTTTTTCAGTTCATCCTCGGTCGTCAACTGCGCTGACCAGATGTTGCCGCCCTCGTCCAGTGCAAACGCGCGCTTGCCGATTCCCAGCCCGCACGGGATCGCGAGCAGCAAGTACTTCTCACCCACATCGGAAGTGAATTGAATGTACCTGTATCCCCGGCCAACAGTCGGGAAGCCGTCCGGCAGTTGTCCTGTGGGCGGCATCGCGCCATCGTGTGACGCGCGGTGCTTTTCGAGCGCCTTGACGAATTCGGGGAAAGTGCGGTCACTCACGACAGGATACACGTTGCGCTCGAACTCGGCGTCGCCGCCCGAGAAAGTGAAGTTCTCGACGTAACGGACCGCGGGATTCGCCTTCAGCGGCTCCAGGTCGGCGGTGGTCAGGCCCGTTGTGGTCAGGCTCACGCATGCGAGCGTCTTGCACGAAGCGAGATACTTCGCCGATGCGGGGCCAAGATTCAGTGCGTAGATGCACACAAGCTCGGTGAGGCTGGGGCTCGCGCTGAGCTTGCGGATCCCCTCGTCCGTCAAGTTCAGGCAACTCGACAGGTTCAGCATCTTCAGATTGGGCATTGTGGCGAACAAACCCAGCGCCTCGTCGGAAAGATATCTGGCATCGGTCATCACGTTCTGCAGGCTGCGGCAGCGCGCCAGGGACTTGATGATCTCGTCCGTGACGGGGATGGTTCCGATCGAGTAGAAGGCCGTCGAATGAAGCTTGGGCAACTGCGCAACGGCGTCGAACAAGTTGGCGAATATTGGCGAATTGGTGTCCGCACCGATGAATCGCAGCTCAGACAGGTTGCCAAGATCCTCGAAAGCCTCAGGCTGCACGTTGAAACTCACGCGGGAGAATCCCAGGTAACGCAGATTTTTGAGTTCGCAGATCGCGGACAGAGCTTCCTCATTAATGCTTGAGCTGAGGATAAACAAGTGTTCCAGCCCCTGCAGCTTGGACAGGGTCGCGATGTCTCCCGGCATGGCACCCGCAAATGCGAGCCCCAGTTCCTTCAGCTTCGGGCAAGCGGCCAGTATCTCCAGGTCGCCCTGGAATGGCCCGCGGATGTAGAGGCTTTCCAGCGGCAGGGCTTCGCAAATCTTGCGAAGGTCCTCGCTGACGGGCTTTTCGCCCTCCCCCATTCCCAGCAGGTTCAGGCCCTTGAGGTTCTTGAGGTTCAGCAGGGGAGAGAAGTCGCAATCGGGTTCGAAGCCCTGTACGCAGAGGTATTCGAGCGATTCGAGCTTTGAAATCGCCAGCGCGGCGCCCGAAGTAAGCCGGAAGCTTGGCAATGCCAGGTGCTTAAGCGCTTTCAGTCCCGAGATAGCCTCCACGTCGGTCTCGTCCACCCAGGAACAGTACAGCGCGAGCCTCTCGAGTTTGTTGCACCGTTCGATCCCGGAGAGGTCCGGTCTGCCCTGTATTCGCGGAGACTGGTAGGTGATGTGCAGGTCCTTCAAGTTCGGCAGGTCGCCGATCTGTTCGAACGCATCCGGAGTTAGTTGGCAATCCCTTAGCGCCAGGTACTCGAGTTGCTTCATCTTCCCGATTGCCGCGAAGTGTTCTTCCGAGGTCTCGCATATTACGGTCGGCTGCACGAAGGGGTTCTCCAGGATAAGATAATCGTAGCCCCAATAGACAGAGAGCCGCTTGACGTCCTTCCTGGTCAGTTCCTCGGTGAGGAGTGCAAACGGCCCGGGCAAAAGAGGCTGGGGAATTCGGACTCCCCAGAACGCATCCGCTTCCGGGACGAACGGCTTGCCGTCGAATGTCGGCGTCACGCCCACGACCGGATAGCGGTCAATAAGCCAGAATCCCCAGGGCTCGCCCATACTGAACGGGAGGAGGTTCTCGTGTTCCTCCCAGATCTGTAACTGCGCGGAAGAGTTGAATCCCGTTGCTTTCTCTTCCACGTCCTCGGCATAACCCATGGGGAGTTGCTGGAGCTGAGAGTTTCCCCCCAGCAGAATACAGGCTGCGAGCCCCATTACGAGCGCCATCAGCGCCGCCGTGGCGGCGAAAAACTTGCCAATGGCAAGGGGGGCTCCCCCGCCAGCGGTGGCTCCAGAGCCGACCCCGCCGGATGCAGTCCCCGTTCCCACACCGGAGACCCCAATCCTGCAAAGCGAAACCAGTAGAGAATGAGGAGCTGCCTGGGCAGCGCCCTGCGCAAGCGTTGTGGCAATCACTGCCGCGCTCATCACCACTCCCGCGCGCAGCAGATGCCCCCGGACTTCCGAGATGCCTGTTTCCAGACGCCTCGACACAGTTGACTGCGTCACGCCGAGTTCGGCGGCGATCTGGGCCTGATTCTTTCCTTCAAGGTAGTAGCTGATAACGGAACTGCGGATTTCGTCAGGCATCAACGAAAGTGCCTCGTCAACGTGCGGTGCAATTTCGGCCCACGATTGCCCTTCGGTCAATGTGTCATCCTGCAAAGCGCCCTCCTCACGTTGTCTGCGGACCTTTTCCGACCTGACCTTTTCGCAGGATACGCGCCGAGCCACGCGGAACAGCCATCCTGCTACCGACTCACGCACCTGCGAGGAACCCCGCGCCAGGCACAGGAAAGTCTCCTGCGTAGCATCCTCAGCGTCGGCTGGCCGACGGGTAATGCGCAGACAGGTCGAGTACACCAATCCTGCATGCCGGTGCACAAGCTCCGCAAAGGCGCGCGCATCGCCCTTTTCGGCGTAGCGTTTCAGTAGGATCAGGTCTTCGCTCATGGGCTTCTCCTTGCGACGATATTGTCCGTTCCTGCAATCAATGTGCCGGTCCCGGTCTCAGATATGCGCAAAAAACTGAAAAGTCGTTCGCGGGCCCGCTTGAACGAGTTCAATCCTGATTGGACGGACCAGCTCTCCTCCTCGCCGATTGCCGATTATTGCCCGCGATGCAGTTTCCGCACACCGGGCAGGCAGGCCGTATCTGCCTATCTCTGTTCCGGTTCGAGTTTTCCCTCTTGTCCGACCCGCTCCCTGAGGTAGAATGAATTTGGAGGATGGGACTATGAAAGCACTCAGCGTGGCTTGGCTCGCGGGTGGACTTCTTCTCTTCGCTGCCCTGGCAGCAAGCGGCGAGGATGTGGCGAAGCCATGTCCGCTATGCCAAGATGCAGGCAAAATAACGGCGCCGCCCGGCAAGCTGCTCGAAGCAGTCCAGTTCGATTCCGCGGTCGAGCGCAGGCCGAAGTCGAAAATCATCAACTGTGGCTGGATCCCCTGCCCCAAATGCTCCGAGTTGAATCGTTTCGCAGGGCTCGCGGCGGAACACGCGCAGTTGGAGGCAGCGGTCAGAGAAAGCGTTGCCGCGTGGCTGGCGCCCCGTAGCTACGCCGCGCTGCTCAAGGACTGGAACTACATCCTGACGCGACATTGCATCGTGTTCACAGACACGAAGGGTCCTCAGAAGGATCGGGTGGAGTCCATTGCCTTTCTGCTCGAGGGTGCATGGAAGGCGCATGCCGCCTATCTATCTCTCGACGATCCCCCTTCCGTGGAGCGGATCGCGCTCGTGATCTGCAGTAATGAAAGCGCGTACGGTGACTTCCTGTCCGCCTGCTATTCCGCCGAGTATTCCAGGAAGAACAGGGCCGAGCCTGACAACCCCCTGCCCGATTCCGCCGGATGGATTGTCTGGCTCAGACCGGGAGTCGCGGGCTGCGAGGTGCCGGTCATTGAGTGCGTGACGGGCCGATGGCTGGACAAGCTGATGCCACCCAATCACGAGAGCATCCCTGCGCTGACCGTCGGCGCTACGTATTTCTACATCCCTGAAAGCTACTCGCAGATGTGGTCTCAGGGGCTCGCATCGGCGGATGATGTATCAGTAATGTGGGAGGAGATATTTGCCCTCGTCCAAGCGGCGGAGGCACGCGTGGGACAACCGGTTGCCTTCGACGAGGCCAAGAAGACTGGGACGGGCTTCTTCCCGCTGGAGCGGCTATTGACGCTCGACGAGGCAGAGGTGCGCGTGGCGCAGCGAGACTACTGCTGGCTGCTGTTTCGCTACTGCGTCGGGGATACTGTGCGCAGATCCGGCAAAGCTCCTGAGTTCCGAGCCCATCTGAAAAGCGCAATCGCTGTGGTAACAACCCGGGCATCGTTCCCCGGCCTGCTGACCGAGAAGTATGGCTTCAAGAGCCAGCAGGTGTTCACATACAGGGTTGCTGCCGCGACCCTTCAACTGTGCTGCGACTTGCCCTTCCATCTTGTCGTGTACGATGGTGAGGAGAAGAAGGAATAGGAGGGCAGAGGCAAATGATGAATGACGGATGCGGAATGGTGGATGGAAGAGGGCGCAAGAAGGATCGAATGCGCTGCAATCCCCGAATCGGGCTGGTCGTCACTCTCCTGGCAGCATTGTTTGCCGTGGGCTGCAACAGCCGCCCGCCGGAGGACATTGTTTTCAGGAATGAGGCAATCACAGAAACCTTGAGCCTTGTTGACACTACTGTTCGCATTTTCGGGGAAGTGGAGATCGCCAAGGGTGGAGAACTGCGGCTTGAAGGGATATCTGTCCTGGATTTGTCCGACTGCCGGAAACTCAATGTCAAGGGCAGATTGGTTCTGCAGGGAACCGAGATGCGCGTCGAGGGTGGTGCGTACATTGGGGGAACAGAGAGATATCCTGCTGTCCGCTACAGCTCTCAGGATGAAGGAACCCTTGTCAGCGATGGGGGCGAGATTCTGCTCGACAGAGCCAGAATTCTGGTGTCCACCCCTCATTCTTACAGCTTCAAGCTCAAGAACGAACTTGGGGTCTTTTCCGTTTTGCACTCAGAAGCCTACGGCAGCATGTTATGGCTTTCATCCAAGGCGGATATGAATATCCACGGAAGCGATTTTTGCGCGGGACAAGAGCTATCCTTCCGTGCGCATGAAGCAGAAATTCACCTTGAAGAATGCAAGTTCGAACGTTCAGTCGTCAGCTTGACAGGGAACAAAGTGCTGATGACCAGATGCGATATCGGCTTCGAGTCCTTGATCGAGGGATCCCGTGGAACTGCTGTCCTGTCCGAGTGCATCTTCACTAGCCTTCGGTGTGAACTAATGGAATCTCTCACACTGGAGCGATGTGTCCAGACGCCTGATCAGTTTGGGCCCTGGAGCCGAGTTTCTTACAATAACGACTTTCGCTTGAGGCTCCTCGCGAAGAACCTTGAGATCAAGGGCTGCATGCTGACATCGCCCAAGGCGGAAATCAACTTTGACAACGCCGACATCCGAGATTCCCTGCTGGGCTTCGGCGAATGCAGAGGTGGCTATAGGTTCGAGGAAAGGTACAAATTCGACTCACTGACCATGGAACGGGTTCTGCTGGTATTTGCGGGATTGCCATCCAAGGTGCCCGGTTGCTTCGGTACCCTTATACCCGCTGCAAAGAAGCTGAGCATGACGGATGTTCTCTACGAGGCAGAAGGCGTTGACCGCGGCGACAATGACCACGCGCGGAAGCTGGTTCGGGCTTACCTGTACAGCCCTTGGGATACGATAATGCGCTACTTCGGTGATTGCGAGGGAACCAGATGGGATCCGGTCGCGGTCGAGTTAACAAAGCCATATGAAGATCTCAGATTGTATCCCTTCCATTTCGCGTACTGTTGCTTCAGTTGTGGAAGGGAGATCACATTCATTGTCGGGGAACTGCAGGAGTTTCTTGCCAAGACTCTTCCTGGTGCCATCAGGCCGAAGGCCGCCCCGCAGACATTCTCTCCGGAGAATGCTCCTCTGCCGCTCGTCGCTATCTCTCCCGGCTCGTTCATGATGGGCTCGGAGCGGGAGGAAACTTGGGAACAGCAGGCGCACAAGGTGACGCTGACAAAGCCGTTCTATATGGGCGCGATGGAAGTCACGCAGGCGCAGTACCGGTCGGTGATGAACAATAACCCAAGCGAATTCAAGGGAGAAGATCTGCCAGTTGAGTCGGTTAGCTGGGAAAATGCCGTGGAGTTCTGCCGCAGGCTGACGGAGAGCGAGAGATTGAAAAACAACCTGCCTGAGGGAATAGTTTATCGACTGCCGACGGAGGCCGAGTGGGAGTACTGCTGCCGGGCAGGCAGTACGACAGATTACTGCTTTGGTGACAATGTGACGCAACTGGGCGACTACGCGTGGTATGGTGGAAACTCCGAGCATAGAACGAACCCAGTGGGCACCAAGAAGCCCAACGCATGGGGCCTTTACGACATGCATGGCAATGTGCTGGAGTGGTGCCTGGACTGGTTCGAGAGCTATCAACCGGGCGAGAAGCCGCCAGCAGTGGAGAACACCATTGATCCCGTTGGCCCGGCAACGGGCGAATACCGGTTGCTGCGAGGCGGTGTCGGGAACTTCGCGGCTTTAAGGTGCCGTTCCACTTCCCGATACCGGGATGTTCCACATCTGAGAACAAGTTACTATGGCTTTCGCGTCGTGGTAGCTGCGGCGATTGAAGTCGCTGGGAGCGCGCCTGCTGGCAAATAGCGCTACTTCTCCGCAGAATCGGAAGTCCTTACTACTTTACGAAAGCGGAGTCGCGCCACAGAGGGTCAGAATAGTGTTCAGGAAATCGCGCAACTCAGGGCAAGCTTTGGCGGCGACAGCAAGGTCTTTCCCTTCGAGGATGCTGTTTGCCTCACGTGTCTTGATATATGTTCGTCGCTTGCCACAGCGGAACACCTCTCGAATGTAGTGCGACGGTGGTTTGTTGTGGTTCACGTTCTCCGGGGCGCCTGCAGGAGCCTTTTTGTTGTGTCCGGCCAATTCCTGGATTCGTGGCCAATAGGGAAGAAGCCATGCCTCAAACTCATATTGTGCCGAATGAGGGTGAAACCGGGGCTCATCGCCTACCCACTCACGCATCTTTGACTTTGCATCGTCTGCATTCTTGAAGGTCATCTGGCCGTCGTACACGTCTGTCAAAGCGATTACGGCGTCATTTCCGTCTCGCAGTAAGCGCGCTACATCGCGCTTGAGGAAGTCGCCCCGCGGAATCCCGTGATCGGTAGGAAACGGGTCGAGGTGGGGCATGCTCCCGGGAACGCGCTCGCGGAGAAAAACTTTCAAGTGCCTTATGAACACTCTCTCTGTTGCCCCCTCCACAATGATGGCTATTCTCACGCCCGACCTCCCATGCGACCGAGCCGCCAGACTTCATCAAGTGTGTACTCGGCAAGCCACTCCCCGAGATCCATTTGGTCTGCCCATGTCATTTTGGCCGAGCCGTCCTCGTTCAAGTCCATTACAGCGACTTCCTCTGGCTTCAGGAAGCGGACAAGCCGATCCGAGTGCGTGGCGACTATCAACTGTGTTCGCTGCGATGCCTCCCGCATCAGTTCAGCAAGAATGCTGAGCATCTCCGGATGCAGGCTCACCTCGGGCTCGTCAATCAGGGTAACCGCAGTTAGCCCCGGGCTTTGAAGCAGTGTTGTCAGCCAGAGGAATCGAAGAGTGCCTTCAGAAAGTTGATGCGCGTAGACCGGTTTAGAGAAAGCCCGATCCTTCCAGGTCATTCCGAGCATGCCCGCAGCCACAGGAGGGAAGTCCAGTCGCTCGAAACCAGGAAAGGCCGTCTTCAAAGTGTCTTCAATCGTTTCAAAACGGTCGCGTTGTGTCTCCCGTAGAGAGTAAAGACAGGAAACAAGATCCTCTCCCTGCCTGCCTGGCAGGTCGGCAGGACGCATTTGCTGCGGGAGACGCACTGGAGCACGAGGTTCAACGTTCAGGCAATGATAGAAGGTCGAAGAGGAGAGCTTCAGGCGGAAATCCTCCGGTTCCCTGAACATCTTCGGTACTTGCGAAAGCGAAGTTTCAGCGTAGCTGTGCTCCCACGTGGGTTGAACCCATTTCTTGGCGTCTGCATTGAAGTACTTGATGTCCGTGCCATGCGAGGCTATGTTCTTAGAAGGAGGTCCTTCCTCATGCCTCTGTTGGCTCAGGGTCTCTTCGCCTATCATGTAGGACGCACCGGAAAGCGCCAGAAGGAGATGGTAATCCACGGGGGAATGTGATGGCACGTTCATCGAGAGATCTAAAGCAAGGCCACTCGCGCGGTCGTTCGTGAGGACTCCCACAAGGCCACCCATTTCCCCGAGTTCCTTGTTCATTGCGCCTCTCGCAGATGCGGCCAGCAGGGCAAAAGCGTCGAGAAACGATGTCTTGCCGACGCCGTTTGCGCCAATAAGCACGTTCAGAGGACGAAGCTCAGCCTGAAGCTCGGCCAGTCGCCTGAATCCACGTATGCCGATGTGAGAGAAAGAGTTCTCCAACATCTGACTGCTCCTTGATCGGGAGAACGCCGCCCCCCGTCGGATTTCTTCGCAGAACTGAAAATGACGCAACTCAGGGATTGTACATCGCCATCCTATGTAGTCAAGGGGAGGGCTTGGGGCGACCGCGAAACGCGCTTCCTTGAAGTCCGTGCAGGATAGAGACGTCGGAAGGAGGACATTTCGTGGTGATGACCTTATCCGGCAGTTCTACTCGCTGCTTCCGTTCGAATCCTGTGTATCCTAAGCGTCAGTGTGAAAGGCGCTTGTCTTCTCCGCGCCTCCGCGTCCCTCCTGAGGCTGGCTTGTTTAGCTCGGATTTGCCTGAGATACTCCTTAGCCTCCGATCCGCTTTCGCATATCTCATGGTCAAAGTCCTTAGCCGTCAAGCCCCCCCGCCGCATAAAACATTGACCGATTTCCACGATGAAGTACAATCTTTTCAAGATGGCAACTCCATTCTGGAAATCCCCGTTCCTTGCCGCAATAATCGGCCGCCCAAATGTGGGCAAGTCAACCCTTTTCAACACGTTGATCGGCCTGCGCGTTGCCATCGTTGATCCCACCCCGGGCGTAACCCGCGACAGGCTCGTGCACTCCGCCAAGGCCGTTGACAGGTACTTCGACGTCATGGACACCGGCGGCATCGGCATCGTGGATATGCAGAAGCTCGAAGAACTGGTCGAATGGCAGATAACCGCTGCAATCGGTGTTGCAGACCTGATTCTCTTCGTGGTTGACGTCAAGGACGGCCTCACGCCGATGGACGCGGCGATCGCGGAAACCATCCGCAAGACCAGCAAGCCCACCCTCCTGCTCGCCAATAAGTGCGACGTGGGGAAATTCGATGTTCAGGCCGAGGAATTCAGAAGGCTCGGGATCGCGCGCGTCTTCCCGATTTCAGCGCAAGAGCGTCGTGGCCTTGATGAGGTGCTGGAGTACATTGAATCGATTCTGCCCGACGCCGACCCGGCGGAGGAGGATCCGAATGCGCTGAAGCTCGCGATTGTCGGCCGCCGCAACGTGGGCAAGTCGAGCTTTGTCAATTTCCTTGCAGGCGAGGAACGCGTGATCGTGTCCGAGGTACCGGGTACAACGCGCGACGCGGTGGAGGTCTCCATCGAATCGCCGGGTCTCAAGCTTGTTGCCATTGACACGGCGGGGTTGAGGAAGAAATCGTCAATCCGCCATCCGATAGAGCTTTTCAGCACATTCCGCACAGAGAACGCGCTCAGTCGGGCAAACGCCGTCATCTTGATGATCGACGCCGAACAGGGCATCTCCAATATTGAGAAGCACATCGCGTCCCTTGTGGCCGAGGAGTTCAAGCCCTGCGTGATAGTCGTCAACAAGTGGGACCTCGCGGGAGAACTGGACCCTGACAAGTACACTGAGTACATCGGGAAAACCCTGTCGGGCCTCGATCACTGCCCGATCATCTACATCTCGGTCAAAGACGGTGACAGGGCCGACAAAGTGATCCCCATCGCGCAGGACCTGCTTGTGCAATGGCGGAGTACATGGTCCACCTCGTTGGTGAACGATGTTATCGGCGACGCGCAGAATCTTCACCGACCGAAGGTAAAGGCTGGCAGCCTGCCGAAAATGTACTATGCAACCCAGGTCAGTACGGCACCCCCGACTTTCCTCATCTTCGTCAATCGTCCTGAATTCTTCGCCGACAATTACCGGAGATTTCTGGTAAACTACCTTCGAAAGCGGCTCAAAGTACCCGAGATACCGCTGCGGATCGTGTTCAGGGAACGAAGGGAACCGAACGAAAAGGAATAAGGACGGTGTGTTATGGTCGTCATCGAACACCTCGGCCACTCCGCGTTTCGACTGAAGGGCTCGCAGATTGTCTATATTGACCCCTACAAATTGACCGCCCCGCAGCCACCCGCTGACATAGTACTGATTACTCATTCTCATTCCGACCACTGCTCTCCCACCGACCTTGCCGTAGTATGTACGTCGCGCACCGTTGTCTTTGCGCCGCCCGATTGCAGCGACACATTCAAGCAGATCAACCTTCCACTTGAGCACCGTCCGGTCGAGCCCGGTCGCAAGTACGAATACGCCGGCGTGAAGATCCGTACGATCCCTGCATACAACACGAACAAGAAGTTTCATCCGCGTGCGAAGAACTGGGTGGGGTATTTTGTCGAAATGGACGGCGAATCGTTCTATCACTGCGGCGACTCCGACGTAATCCCGGAAATGAAGGACCTGCGGCCTGATTACGCCCTTCTTCCTGTGAGCGGGATCTACGTGATGACCGCCGAGGAGGCAGCGGAGGCCTGCGCGATGATTCATCCGTTGAAGGGGGCAATTCCGATGCACTTCGGCGTGGTCGCGGGGACCAAAGCCGATGCGGAGAGATTCCTGAAGCTGATCAGCAAAGAAAAGCCGCAAAAATGAACCTGCTTAAGCCGGCCGGCATTATCCTGCTGGTCGCGCTGTCATTTCTTTCGGCCCTTGGCGAAGGCGAGCGGCCGCTGTATATAGCCATTACCGCGCAGACGGCAGGGGCGATATTTCCTTGTCGCTGCCCAATGAACCCCGAAGGCGGATTGGCAGCGCGCGCGGCCTTTTTCGACCGCTTGCGGTCCGAAGGGGAGCTTGTCGCCATTGACGCGGGTGGATGGATGCCAGGCGGAATTCTGGACGAATACGCTGGTGACGCCGCCGAATTGGAGAAGCGCGCCGCAGTGCTTGCCGGAGCCTACACTGACGTGCTCCGGTACGATGTCGTGGCGCTTGCTCCGCAGGACTTGGCAAAGGCCCCTCCCTCCGGCATTCAATATGTTTCCGGAAATCTCCCGATGAAGGACGGCCGGGAATCCGCCATAACCAAGGGAGTCTTTACATTCACGGTAATGCCGGAAAACGCTGGCGCGTCAATCTACCCGCCTCGTCCGGATCTCAAAGCGCTTCCGCCGCTGCAATTTGCCCTGAAACAGGTTGAAACTGCCAAGGCCGCAGGGGCAAGGATTGTGGTCATGCTGTCCGCGCTGTCGGAGCCGGAGACCGTCAAGCTGGTTCGGGCGGTGAAAGGCATAAATCTGGCCGTGGCATCGAACCCCCGCTCTGAAGGCAGGCACAGCTACAAGGTGGGAGATACCACCATAGCCACCGTCCCGGTGCAGGGCCGCGCCGTAGGGGTGTGGTCTCCCGCCAGTGGCTACCGGCTGGAGTATATGGGCCCATCACAGTTAGTGAGCGCCGAAGCGACCAAATACCTGGCTGCTCGCGGGTATGCTTCGCCCCTGGTGAGCCGCCTGACAATGGATTTCTTCGTGATGAGCCGCTGTCCGTATGGCCGACCGGCCTTGCCGGTGGTGCTCGAAGCGGCGGCGCGGCTGAAGGGATTTGCCGTTCTAAACCTGTACTTCGTTGTTTCGGTGGACAAGGCTGGCAAGCTCCAATCGCTGCACGGCGAGGACGAGCTTGAGGACAATCGCCGGATGCTGGCCGTGTATATGCGCAAGCCCGAAGCATTGGCCGACTATCTACAGTGCTCCTCCGCGGAGGGCTTTGACTTCGCCAAATGGTTGACGGACGCGGGAATCGATCCTTGGAAGGTGAAGGCGTCGCTGGACTGCGGCGAAGTGGATGCGGAACTCCGATCTCACGCTGCCCGATGCTCGGCATTGGGCGTGAACGCGAGCCCCACGCTGAAGATAGGCAACACGCCTTTCAATGGCGAATTCACCGTCGAGCGGCTGTTGTTTGAGGCTTGCCGAAGGCTCAGCGGCTCAGAGGGCATTAGCGCATGCAGAAATCTGCCGAAGTGCTTTTCGGACATCGACTGCGCGGAGTTCGGGTTCATTACGATCTGCGACAACTCCGGCAAGGCGAATGCCGCATGCCGGAAGATACGCGATATCGACGTGAACCTGATCGTGATAAAGCCGCCCGATGCAGTCGCTGACCCATCCGAGCAGGCTGTCACCGGGATGACGGCGTTGCTTCCGTCGCTGAAGATCAGGGAAGTAGTATCGGAATCCGGGGAAGGACGCGCGCTTATCGCCCGGCACGGAATCGAGCGACTTCCGGCTTTTGTGTTCGGTCCGGAAGTGGTAAAGGCATACAACTACAAGCGAATGGCGGACGTGCTGAAACCATCCGCGGGCGCATTTGTTGCGACCCCGGAGTCGGTATTTTCGAACTGGTACGTTCTGCGTCCCGCGAAACCGGGCGAGATGATACTGTTCGCCCTGCCCTATGGTGAGAGGGGAGCAGCCCTGATAACGCGTGCAGTAGAGCTTTCATCCGAGGGCTTTCCGCTTCCGGAACTGCGCTTTCCGTTGTTGACGGACGAGGAAGGTCGGCTTGTTTCGGCGCGAGGCATCGGCGAACTTGAGGAATGCGCTCGAATGCGAGCGGCCTTTGCCCTCGATTCGGCCAAAGCCGTCAAGTACCTGTTGGCAAGATGCGCGCATCCGGGTTCGTCGTACTGGGACGACGATGCAACGGCAGCCGGATTCGATCCGACCGAACTGAAAAAAGCCGCACGTTCTGAAGAGACAACGAAATTGCTTGCCGCTGATGCCGAACTGGCAGCAGCTTTCGGGACCCCGGCCGATGCTTTTATGTTACTCGGCAACCGTGAACTCGTATTTATTCAGGATGCATTCGACCTCGAGATCACCTTCTGGTGCTCCGGAGTCAAGAGGCAGTGACAATGCTCAGACGCGTTCTGTTGACATTCGCTCTTGTGACACTTCTGGCCGCCGGGGGATGCAACCTGCTGCAGCCATCGAAGCCGCCCGCCGAACTCAAGACGGCATCGGTCGCCTACTCGACCGACGGCAGCCGACTGGAAGGGATAAAGACCACCCTCAACGACGACACGGCTCCGCCTTCTCCACCCGCTGACTATCTGAGGCTGGGTGACGAACGGACTGCGGTCTGCATCGCTCCCTCATTTCGCGAGGATGGCGAAACACTTCTGGACTATTTGCGCAAATCCCTGGAGTACTTGCAGGGGATGTCCATTCTGGGAATTCCTGCACTGACAGTCCACGTTCACCACGCTGACAGCCTTCCGCGCAACTGGGTTTCCCGTCTTGCCGGGGAGCGGCTGACTTTCGAGTTGTTTTTCAGGGCCGACACACTGTTCACGAAGTCCGGTCGTTGGACGCGGATGGATGATGGCGCGGCCTCGCAACTGCTGGGAACGTTCCACGAGCTTGTGGAAATGTCGCTGATGTACGGCCGCGGTGCACGGATTCCCTACGGTAATGATGAGAAGGCACGCTGGCTGCGCGAGGGTATCGCCACGTACCTGGCAGAACAAACGTTGCGGCGCTGCTTCGTGTGCAATCCGTACCTTGGCAGCAGGCTGTCCGACAAGTACTATTACGCCACGAAGTTCGGCGCCAAGCTGCTCCAATGGAAGGAAGCGTCCGGGGGTTCCTGGAACGAAGCCTACGGTGCTTCCCTGGGGTTTGTCAGCGCTGCTTACGACGGTACAGGTGGAAAGTTCCCCCGGGAATTCCTTCGTAACCTGGCCGAAGCATCCGATTCGGACGCAACGGTCAACATTATGGCGCTGCTTGACGAGTGCCTTGGCTGCACGGCGGCGGAGTTCGCGGCATCGGTCCGCAGGCCGCTGCCAGAACTACTCCCTGAATCCGCCGACAACAAGCTGAAGGTTCCGGCCGGATTCGCGGGCTGCCCTGACGCGCCGGGGCTCGCGGCGGGAGACGAAATCATCGCGGTTGACGGCAAACGCGTCTTCTATCCCTATGATCTGGACGAAGAGCTCTGGAAGGCAGGCGCCAAGGACAGCTTCAACATCTCCATCAGGCGCCATGATGCGGCCATTGATGTAGTCGCAACGCCGATCGGCTTCCGGAGCATTCTGGAGAGGAGCCGCAGGTGAAATTCTTCCTGAGTATTGCCGCGATACTTGGCCTGTTTGTCCTTACCGTAATTGCCTTCTGGAACGGTTATCTTGGTGTGGCGGTGGTTACGACCAGTACAACAAATGGCACAGCCGGGACGAAATTCTCTGACATTGGCCGTGGCAACGGCTTTATGGCCGAAACTGAGATGGACGATGAGTACCGCAATGCGTTCATTGACGCGGCGACGGAAATCAGGCCCAAGTGGATATTGACCGGTGACGAAGCGCTGCGCGAACGAGCCATAGACAAGATGACCGAGGGCGTGCTGAGCAATCTGCCTCCTGAATTGCTGGATTCGGCCAAAGACAAGATGGCTCCGATATTGCGGACGACGGCGGGAATCATCGTGGAACCGAAATTGTCCGGCCCCTGGGCAGTAGGAAAATATGAGGTGACCTTCAGCTTTGAAGTGAAGGCCGAGTACGGGAACGGCAGTTCGACCAGGCGGGGATGCACAAAGTTCACCGTAGGGGTGTCGGGAATGTACCCGATCGAAGAGGTAAGGGCGTTGATCGCGCGGCACTGCGGAAAGCAGTTCGTCGCCGCTGCGGAGAAATTCTATGCCGATGAGAAAGAATTCGTCGAAGGTAAATAGCTCGGTCTTCGATCGAAGGCCGCGTTGGATGGTTGCGCTGAGGCTCGCGCGCGAAGGCGCGGGCATGACGATGCAACACGCGGCCACAGAACTCGAGATGAGCATCTCCGCGTTGTGCAGGATCGAACGCGGATCGAGAGGACTCGAAACAGGGCTGTTTGAGCGCATGTGTTCCCTTTACGTTGTTACGCCCTGGTCAACCATCAGAGGCGTTCCGGAAAAGGGCGAATACCGGCCACCCGATGACGACCCCGGAAGGCGGCTGAGGTTCTGCCGACGCACGAAGGGGGTCTCGATTCACTCGCTTGCCGGGAAGCTGCACGTGGCTGAATCCACAATTTCCCTTATCGAGACAGGGAAGCGCAGGCTGACCGTCAGATTTGCCGACCGCGCGCTGGAGGCACTGGGAGTAGGTTGCGAGTGCTTCTTCACGGGCAGCGGCGGGCTGATGCTGGTTGAGCGGCACGTGAGCGGCTCGGCTGCAGCCGGACCTCCGTTGCCGCGATGGTCTTATGCCCCGGATTCTTCCGTGGCCGACACAGCGTTGCTTCCGGCTTCAAAGGCGGACAACACGATCGCCTTCGAGATCGAGGGCGACTCGATGTTTCCGTACTATCTCCCCGGCGATGTTGTCTTTGCCAGGACCGACCTTGTCCCATCCCCGGGCGATACCTCGGTGATAAGGATGCGCGACGGCTCGGTGGTCTGTAAGGTCTTCAAGCCTGATCCCCAGGGCGACATCGTGCTCGAGTCACTTAACAAGAAGTACGAGCCGCTTTTTGTGCATCCGGACGAAATCGCATTCGCATGGCCCGTTCTCGGTTCCTACCGGCGCGAAAGGAAACAGCGCAGATGATGCTTCGCATTGAATTATCGACTATACGCGGCTCGGGACATCCCTGGATTTTCCGCAGGATGATAAAGAAGAACCAGCCTATGCCTGAGAACGGCGAGGCCGTCGAGGTCTATGACCGCGAGGGCACTTTCGTGGGCATAGGGATGTACAGCGGGGGCTCGCACATCGCCCTGCGCATCATAGGCGACCAAGCGGGAGTTGAGGTAGACGAGGTGTTCATCGCGTCGAGGCTGGCCGAACTGCGCCATGTCCGCGAGGACGTGATGGGAGTTGCGAAGGAATCCGACGCGTACCGCCTGTGCAACTCGGAAGGTGACGGCCTGTCCGGCCTGATAATCGACAAATTCGGCACATCGTTCGTGGTGGATGTGAGGTCAACCGGGTGGTTCAAACGGCAGGAGGAGATTTCGGAGGCGCTCAAGAAGGTATGGGGCCCCGGGATCGGGGTTTACTTCACCTCCACGCCGAATATCGAGGAGTCCGAGAGGATTACCGTTCCGCCGATGCCCAACCAGAGGATTGATTTCTCGGAGCACGGCCTGCGCTACACGGTCAATCTTGCCGTGGCGCACAAGACAGGCTTTTTCCTCGACCAGCGCGACAACAGGGCACTTATCGGCGCGGCAAGCAAGGGCTTGAAGGTGTTGGACTGCTGCTGCTACACTGGAGGGTTCTCACTTAACGCAGCGCGCGGAGAGGCGGCCGAGGTTATCGGCGTTGACCTGGACGAAGATGCGGTCGAGGCGGCAACGAAGAATGCGGCGAGGAACAATCTGAAGGCGAAGTTCATACATTCGGATGTGTTCCCCTACTTGCGGGATCGCGTGCGCTATGCGAACTTCCCGGATATGATAATTCTCGACCCGCCCAAGGTTATACATTCCCGCGATGACTATTCCGTGGGCCTGCGCAAGTACTATGACCTGAACCGCACAGCCCTGTCGTCACTGCAGCGCGGCGGCTTCCTTTTCACTTTTTCGTGTTCTGGCAGGCTGACCGAGGAAGCGTTCCTGAAGGTAATCAGCGAGTCGGCGTTCGATACGCGCAAGACCTTCCAGGTGCTAAGGATCACCGGCGCCGGGCCGGATCATCCGTACTTGCTGAATGCGCCTGAGACGCGCTATCTGAAGGGCGTGTTCGGCAGACTTATCTGACGGGGCTATTTCGCGGCCGGGATCTTGCTATCCGGTGGCTTATGATCTTCGAGCCACGCGGCGATGTGCTCCAATTCGGCCCTCAGCGAACCCAATAGGACTCTTGTTTCCTGGGCATCCCTGCCCGCGTCGAGCACCACCTCAAGGTTTCGAGCAATAGCGGAAGGCTCGGCGAGTCCATAGCTTGCCGCTGTGCCCTTAATGGTGTGCAGTTCCCGCCGGAGATGCTCCAGGTCTTCCTTTTCGAGAGAAGCAATGAGGCCCGGAACCGATTCGATCAGGAAGGCGACATAGTCGCGCAGCAAGGTCGCGAGGTCCGGGTCATTGATATAGTCCCTGAAGTGATCGTCAATCGGACAGCCTTCGCGCTGCACTCCCTGTTTCTGTGCCAATATCCGCCAGAACGACTGCTCGACCGGCTTGGAGACGATAGCGTCAAAGAGCTCCGGTTCCGCGACCTTATCGGCAGACAGACCGGTAAGAAGGACGATAACGGGCTTGTCCCCGAAGCGCTTACGAATGATTGCCGCGAACTCGGTTCCGCGCATCTCGTCCATCTGGTCATCGGTGACAATCGCATCGAAGTAGTGGCCTTCATTAATGCGTGCAAGAGCTTCCGGTGCGGAAGAACACAGCGAGTAGTCGGCGCCGACTTTTCGCAGGATCGCCCGGTAGAAGGCGATACTGGCGGGATCGTCTTCAACGACCAGCAAGGAAGGTTGTTTGTCGCCAATGGCACGGAGCTTTGCGCGAATCAGGTCCGCATTATAGGTGGGCTTGCGGGGCTCGGATTTGGAAGCGGGGGTAACAGGGATCACCACTCTGAAGGTGGTCCCTTCGCCCGGCACGGAAGAGAGTTCGATTCTTCCGCCAAGGATTTCTGCCAGCAGGCGTGATATTGTCAGGCCCAGTCCGGCGCCCTCGGTTATTGTGTATGCCTCATCGGCTGCGCGGTAGAAGGCCGTGGACAATTTCGTTCGCTGATCGTCGGACAGGCCGATGCCGCTGTCTTTTACCTCGAAAACGAGAGCCGCCTCGCGGTGGGCAATGCTGAGTTCGATTACCCCGGACGAGACGTATTTCAGGGCGTTGGAGATTATATTGTTGAGTATCTGCGTTATTCGGGACGGGTCGCCGACGACGTTTTCGGGGACGGGCTCGATGACCTTGAGGCGAAAGATCAGGCCGCGGGCGGCCGCGCGTGAAGAGAAAATCGAGTCAAGGAACACGACCAGTTCACGAGGTGAGAAGACATCGCTGTTCGGCCGAATCTGCCGTGCTTCGAGCTTGGAAAACTCAAGGATGTCGTTTATCAGTGAGCGAAGCAGGCGGACCTTCATCGATTTCTGCTGTGATTCTCCCGAGGAGATCTCGGCTTCGGATTCCATTTCCCCCAGGAAGGCCTGCAGAGTATTTCGAATCTCATGGCTGATTATCCCAAGCAGGCGGGTCTTTGCGGCGACCTCGACCTGCAGTTCCTGCAGCCGACTGTTGAGCTTGTCGAGGACCAGTTTCCGCTCGGTGATATCGAGCATCACGAACAAGGTGAAGTGGCGACCATCGACTGTGAAGTAGGAAGTCTCGAGGTTATAGGTCCGGTTGATGGAGCCGGAGAACAGAGTTACCGGGAGGGCGCGGATCGGCTGGCGTGCGCGGAGCGCAGAGGTGATTTCGCCCATCTGGCTTGGTTCGGCGAAGCCGAGAATGTCATAAATCGTGATTCCGTTCAGAACATCGCTTTCGAAATCATCCATGCCGACCGCGTGGGCGAAGATCGGGTTTGAGGCAATAATGTACCCGGTATCCTCGATGATCGCAGCGGGGTGCGCAAGATTCTCGGTAACCGCGCGGAAAGAGAGAACATCGCCGGAGACTTCTTTCTTTGTGCTTTCCGGTTCTCCGCCCGGCACGGCGCGCGGCGAAACGAAATATGCGAGCCCGTTACAGACAAAGAGCTGACCGTCCATCTGTCCGGCAGGACCGAAGCCCAGGTTGACCGGTGCGTGTTTGCCGGGATGATCCCACAGACCCGAAGCCGCCGCAAGGAGCGAGTCGGGGACAAACAGCAATCCGGCATCCCCTGCCGCTGAGCGGTAGTCGGCGCTTGACGAGACGAGGTGGCCCTCGCGATCGAAAGCCACCGCTGGCAAATGCAGCATCTTGACGAAATCGGTCCCCGCAGGCGTGGTCACGGCGACCGTGGGCTTTTTCTCCGCCATGAGAACGAATGGCAGCGACAGGGAAGTGACGAAGAAGGCAACCAGAAGGAACAACAATATTGCCGCGAGATTGTTGGGCTCGTCATAGTAAGCAGCAGCCTCAATGTCGAGGGGGCGGTATTTGTGCCTGATCAGGTACCGATCAAAAAAGGCAGAGGAGGAGAGCAGTTCGAAGGTGTCTCCATCCTGAGAAGTTGATGAGAGAGTTATGATGGGCAGACCGGGGGGGGAGACCCGTTGACCGTTGATGATGAAAATCAGCCCGGACATAGTACCGCTGTTGCTTGAAAGCGGCTTGAGAATTGGAGTGGCCGCGTTTGCAGCATCGATTCTGTAGCTCAGGCCGACAATATCGGGAATGGAGGAAACGGTACTGAATGTGACAACGTAACTGCCGCGGTCTCGGGCGGAGCTCCCGAAAATTATCACGTATCCCATGTCAGGGATGTTCACCAGTCCGGCATCGGTCTTGACAGACTCGGTGGCGACGCAACTCGCTATTACGAGCATTTCCTCCCGCACGTCCGCGAGCACAATATGTCCCTGTGGATTGACAAGGGCAGCCTGCTCGAAGGGCTTGTTCATCTTGGACCAAGCCTCTATCAACTCGCGCGCGGCGTCGCCTTCGAGGGTGAAGTCGGGGTTCATTTTTGGGATCGCAGTCAGCAGGCAAAGTTGGGCTGAATCGGAAAGGGCCTTCTCGGCGGCGGCCTGTTCTTTCAACATAAACGGGGAAATGACGGTTTTTGTAGCCTCGCCCGCCAGGCGGATGCTCTCCCAAGCCGCGTCCGCACGGCTCCTCGTAGAGGCGTGCAGCAGGAGAACCGCCACCGCCCCGGCGATTACGCCTGCCAAAACGAACGTAAGAGCTATCCTGCGCCTGCTTTCCATTAAGCCATATTCTACCATTATTATTTGAGAGTGACAGCACTTCGTGCGAATGCGCGCGACCTGTCAGGTGAAAAGACGTGTTCTCAGGCCAGGCATACCGGTGACCGTTTTGTTGCCCGCTGATTCCAAGTGGTCTATAATCGTGGAGATGATACGCGCCGGTTTCATTGGTGTTTCGGTTGTCCTTGCTCTCTTCTGCTGGCTTTCCACAGCCTTTGCAGAAGGAATTGACGTCTCTTTTCCCACGGGCGGATACTACCGCAGCGGCCAGGTGATGCCCGTGGTAGTCCAGGTTCAGACATACGGCAACAGCGCGGACTACAACATTTCGTTGCGGCTTTCTCCCCAGCGGATTATTTCGAGCGACGTGACAATGGAAGCGTTCCATCTGCCTCCACGAGCCTCGAAAAGCATCGTGCTGCCTGCGCTGATTGACGCCCGCAATCCCTATCTCTCCCTCTCGATTCGAGATTTCTTTTCCTTCAAGCAGGTGCTCGAACAGGATCTGTCATCACGAATCAGGTTCCTGAATGATTCCGATCGCCTGTTTCTGGTCGTCGGCCTTACCGATGGCGACAAGCCCCTGCTCGACCTCTTGTCCCGTCCCGCATTCGTCGTGAAGACGCTCGCGACGACACCTGACTCGGGCGCGTTCGATCAGTGGGGCAATCTTGAAGGCGTTGACTGCGTAGTGGTGTTCCCGTCGGATAAGGTCAAGTGGGAGGAAGCGTACCTGGCTGCCCTGCGCCAGTATGTCGAGATGGGCGGACGGCTGATTCTGCCGGAATATTCCAGGAACCGCGGGTTCGTTGACAGGCTGTTCCCGGCGCTCAAGGACATTGCGCCCCGCAACGCGAAAGAGCCCTTTGAAGTCTCGATCCTGGCCGACGACGGAACTCTTGTCCTTGACTACGGACTTGGCGAAATTGTGTTTACTGAAGCTAATCAGATGCAAACGGGAACGGTTGCAGACAGGTGGCGGCACATAGGCGATCTGATCGATTTCCCCGCAGCGCCGACATCCCTGTTCCCTCCTCTCCCCGATACGCGGACCACTTCAGAGGCGGTATCGCGCTCTTTCCGCCAGCTCGAGATGGTGCCGTCATACGCAAGGACTCTTCACGTCACCCTGGCGATAATCTTCTGCGCCTTCATTTTCGTGGCAGCGCTGATCGGTGCGCTCAAATTTGCCCGAAAGACTCTCGTTTCGGTGGTGCTGCTGATCTTTGTCAGTGTAGGGCTGACCCTGTACATTCACTACTACATCCCTCCCCCAGGGATCATCTGCCAATTCCGCACCATCTATGAGACAGGGGTCGGAGGGCTCGGACGAGCGACGGTCTTCACGTCGTTTTCCGCCTCCACTGAGATGCTCTGCTCTCTGGCCGAGGATCCGCGCGCGAGGAGCAAGATGCTGTTCTCGGCCAACGATATTTTTGTCGTACCATCGCGCACCCGAAATCCTGAAGGCGGGTGGGTGCTGCGCGACATAGTGGCCAAGCGCGGGACAAGGACAATCGTAGTAACTTCCCTGCCGCTCAGCGGGATTTCCACGGAACGCTCCTGGCTGGTTCCGATAAGCCTTGTGCGCGAGACAGCAGAGGTAACGGCGCCGAACGACACGGTATTCCGGCGGATGTACCTGACGCGGGAGAACGGCGATCTGATAGTCGGGCGCAGCAGGATAAGCGCATCCGCGACGCGTAGCGAATCGGCACCGGAAGGATTCAGTTCCGAGGAATGGTTGTTCCTCGGTACGGCAGCATCGCTCAACCGGAGAGCGCCCTGGGGCGGAAACTTCTATTGGCCGTCGCTGGAATCCGGAGAAATGCTCAGCATCGACCAGATTCTGAAAATCGACATTGAAAGTGCGGAGACGCTGGGAGCGGCCATAGTTTTCGGGCCGCCCGCTTCTTTGCCTACTACCGAAGGAGACCGGAAGAAATGAGAACAGTTGCTGGTATCGCGCTTGCGCTGGCCGCCGTCGTAATGGTGCTCTGTACTCAGGGATGCAAGGATCCGGGGGAGGTGTTCAAACGCAGACCGATCACCCCTGCGCAGAATACCCCGGAATGGCGTTATTATCACAACTACAGAATGTACGACCATGAAAGCGGAGTACTTGAGGAAGCGCTGACCCGTGGGAAACTGCAGGTCAAGTCTTCGTGGCCCCGGCTTCGTGAGTACCTGACATCGATGCGCGACAATTTGCCCGCAGACAAGTCGTTCGACTTCACCGGGATCTGCAACGACTACGATACTGTGATGAGCACCTACCTGGAAAAGAGCGGCAATGGACGGGTAGCTTTGCAGAAGATAGAGACCCTGCGCCACCGTATCGAGTTTGCGTACACGCCTGAGAAGGTGTATCCGAACTGGAAGCCGGAGACGAAGAAGAAGTAGCGAACTGCCGCATTGGCAAACGATTCACTTCACTTGGTTCCGCCGACCGGCAGCAGGAGATAGGCCAAGTGTAACAGCATGTTCTGGCTGGGAGGCAGTGATGAAGCATGCAATTTCAGTCCTTTTCGCGCTCTGTCTCCTCAGTGCGCCGATGCCCGCATCGGCGAGGTGGGGCTCGGAAATCGATATCCGGATGACGGGCTGCTACGGACGAATCGGCACGTTTTCCGGCGGCTGGTCAGAGTTGCGTTGTTCCGACCTCGAAGTCGGCGACCTGTTGCTGTTCTCCGGTGGTCCGATGACCTTCGCTCACCGTCCTGGCGGCCCCTCATGGGGAAATGCGGCCGCGCAGACCGATGCGGTCCTCGCGTTCCTGTACGATGGCGGGCCAACACTGTCCATCGAGGTCAGGAGCGACCCGCGGGGGTTGGTCTACCTTGTAAATGGAGTGCCGAGTGGGCTCCTGCTGCAGAAAGAGGCCTCTGACGAGAGTCCCTTCGGCTCAGCAGAGGCAAACAAAGGGATCTCATGCGTCACGGGTTCCCCGGATATGACGCCGTCGTTTCTTGCGGCAATCAACTGCTTCCCCGATGCAAGGTTTTTTAACATCGGCGGCAGCACCACTGCTGAGGAGATCCGCACTGCAATGAAGGGGAGGACCCCGAAATGGCTTGCGTGCAACACACCTGACACCAACATCGCCCTCGATTTCCCGACACTGTTGTATGGGGCGATCTGGCTGACTGCTGGCGGAGACATAACTGCGAGGCTAAGACCCCTCGAGTGGAAATACGTGCGCATCGTCGCAAGTGAAGGCGGTTGTCTCGACGACATATTCGGTTGCCTGCCGGAGTGTGTCTCTCTGGCAGTCTCCGGGGCATACGAGCGCGCCACAGTCGCTGCGAGCCACTTCCGCAAGCTGGGGAAGTTGAAAGGGCTGTCCCTTGCGCTGGGGCAGGGAGACCTCAGGGATGGGTTCCTGGACCTGTCTGAGGTCCTGACGCCACACTTGGGGCATTTATGTGTTTCAGGGCAGCCCCGTAACGGTGGGCCGACTTGCGAACTGAGAATCAGCGAAGCATCTGCTTCGGCTGTCGCGTTGAAGACTGCGTTTTTCAGATGGATCCGCCTCTCTGACGATGTCTGGAAGGCCCTTTCCGGGATTCGAAGCCTGTACGTGGGTGACGACGTGCTGACTCCGGGCGGCACACTTCCGGCTCTGGGACTTGCCCTCGACGTCCTGGATCTGACTGGCGCGTTCGAGAGCATGGCATCCCTCTTTACAAGCGGGTTCGTCTCATCTGCGAAGCTCCTGAGGTGCCGGGAAAACACTGTACGCGAGTTGCCGAAAGCGGAATTTCCCTGTCTGGCGATTCTCGTCTGGGGTACTACAGTCAGCGTTGACATGACAAAGCTGAACGTACACGCAAAGCGAATCTGGTTGTGCTTTCCGGAGGTGCCTCCCCAGGATCTCTCCGTGGTGTGCCCCGAGGGAACGGAATTGCAGATCCTGATGAGACCTTCAGGAAGAGAAATGACCACCTTTTCGATAACCCGGGGCGGAGAAGCCTATCCCGCGTTCGTGTTGATCTGCGACTACCAGGACATCTTTGCGTGCGGACCGGTGTATTTGCCGATCCCTGCGGATTTCAGGCGGTAAAGGGCAAGCGGGAGTACTGCAAGTAGCCGGGGAAGCAGCCTACGCGAAGAGGAAGATCTCTAACATCGATGTTCAGGATGGAGAGGATAGTGGTGAGAATGAGAAACCTGCTCGAAGCTCTGTGCGCCCTTTTGATTCTGTGCTGGCCGCAGCCTGCAGAGGCAAGGCCTGGTAGCGAAATTGAAGTGAAACTGATTGGATGCTTCGGGACGATCCAGACACCTGTGTGTGGTTGGATAGACTTGAGCAATGCCGACATTGAAGCAGGGGAACTTCTCGCTTTTTCCGGAGAACGGTTGACCGCAAAGGCGACAGCGGGCGGATACCCGTGCGCGTGGGCTGGCTGGGAATGGTCAAAAGTTCTTGTATTCCAGTACGACGGAGGGCCGTCAATCACCATCGAAGCGAAGTCCGAAGCCCGCGGTCTTTCATATTCAATCAACGGCGTGGTCTGCGGAGTATTCCTCGACAAGAAGGCCTCCGCCGAATCCCCGTTTGGGACGGCCATCGCAAACAAAGGAATAACCTGTGTCAGTGTAACCGAAGAGATGACAGAAGAAGTCCTGGGCGCGCTTGACAGCTTTCCCGACCTGATGTACTTGAACCTGTACGGAGAAGTCTCTCGCGACAAGCTTCGAACCGCAATGAAGGGCAAATCCCCGAAGTGGCTTCGCGTTCGCGCTTCAGACAGGAACATCTGTCTCGACTATCCTTCACTGCTGTATGCGTATATCACCATGGGCCCGGGAGTACAGGAGAAGCTCAGCGCCCTGCACCCCGCCTGGAAATACGTTAGCATAGTCACCGAGGAGGGAGGGAGCCTCGATGGGAGCCTCGACGGCATACCGGAATGTGCCGGCTTGGATGTTGCGAGCGGAGGCGAGTGTACTGCGATAGTCGATACGAATTTCGAGAAACTCCCCAAACTGAAGGGGCTCTCTGTGTCGCTGTCCATGCACGAATCGGCAGCAGGATCTCTGGATCTTGAGCATATCCTGACACCGAGTCTGCGGCACTTGTCGGTCGGCTCTCCGTTCGTTGATAAGAAAGAGAAGACATCGATCGAACTGAAGATGGGCGCGAAAACCCCCGCGGTTGTTGCCCTGCGGTATGCCAGATTCAAGAATGCCCGCCCTTGTGCGGCTTTCTGGGCTGCACTGACAAACTTGAAATGGCTGGATCTCAACGAGTACTCCCTGCCGAACGACGGAGTTCTTCCCTCGCTGGGGCTCAAGCTGGCAGGTCTGGATCTGACCGAGAAGGAAGGGAATTACGCCTCTGTGTTCACCACGGGCTTCATTGCCTCGGTTGATCTGCTGCTGTGTGGTTCGGAGACTGAGCGAATGCTACCGGAGGTGAAGGTCGCCTCGCTCGTCCTGTTTTCCGAGACTTCGGAACTGCGAGCAGACCTTTCGAAGCTGAATGTCAAGCCCGGTCGCGTCTGGTTATGCAACATAGACGGTCAACTGAAGAAAATATCAGTTGCCTGTCCTGAAGGCATAGAGTTGCAGATTATCGTTTGCCCGACATCACTCGAGAAGCTCATTGTCGAGGTAACACAAGAGGGGGTGCCGAACAAGCCGCTTCTTGTCGTCTGCTCATTCCGGACCGTCATTTCGTTCCATCAGGTGCGTTCTGTTGTCTTGGAGGGCTTGTAGGGATGAAGAGCAGATCTTTCCACAAGATTCGCCGAAGCTACCAGAGAGAAGAAGGCTCGTGCGGAGAGGCGAACTGCTTTCAGGCGAAGAGCCCGGCGGGGCGGGAGCTTTCGGTGATGGTTGTGAAGCCGCGGCGCTCGACGGTGATGGTGCAGGAGGGCTCGTAGGCAGGGGCGGCCATAACCTGGGGAGTGTTCTTGCGGCCGGCAAGCCGGGCGCGGGCGGCGGTAAGAGCTATCTCCGGGCGGTTGCGGTGAACGCTCAGATGACCGAGGCAGACAAGGCGCGGACCTGCGCCGGTGGCGACGAGTTCGGCAAGGAAACCGGCGGACTTGGCGTTGGGCAAATGGAAGCGTGAATTGGGATTGGGATTGAGGCGCAACAGTTCCGGATCGTAGTTGGATTCCAAGTACAGGACATCGCAATCGGCAAGTTCGTGGGCGAGCCCGCGAGTGGTGCACAGGTCGGTGGCGAACCCGAGGCGGGAGCCGCCTGATTCAATGACGAACCCGCGGTTGGGGAACCCCGGCGCGTGCTGGACGGGAAAGGCGCGGAAGCGCATTCCTTCGAGCGAAAACGCATCGTTGCCGTAGATTTCCACATTGCATTCGTCAAGGCAATCGGCGCAGGAACTGTCGCGGGCGAGTACCTCGGCGGCTGGCGGGGTGAGGAAGATCGGTATTTTCAGTTTTCCCGCGCACTTGACAACCCCGCGGTTGATATGGTCGCGGTGAGCGTGCGTGGCGACAATGGCGCGGACAGGGCCGGAAACAGCTTCGATATCGGCGATGGCAGCCATAAATGCGCGCTGACTGCTGAAACCCGCGTCAAGGAGCACTGAGCCGCGCGGCCCGGAGAGAACGGCGCAGTTGCCAGCGCTTGACGAAATTCGGGTAGAGAAAACCAAGTTGGGCATTGGCGGAATGATACCAGAGTTTTTCCGCAGGGAGGGGAAAAGAAAACCCCCGTCCGAGGGGACGGGGGTTGGTAGGCCGACGGTTCGGATGGTTAGAACTGAATTGGCTTAACGGCCCAGTAGGTGCCGTCATAGGCTATCCTCAAGTGAATTGCCTGAGCCATAGGCTCGGGAGTGAATCTGAAGATGTCGCCAAAGTACAACATGCCTGCAGCCATGTTTTCGAGGCGGAATTCGAATCTGGAACGGTCCACCCAGACAAGAGCGAAGGTAAATGTGGAGATACTACAGGACAGAGTGCCTTCCCCGGCTCCGGGTGTGTAAACCATTGTGATGGTAAAAGGTGGCTGTCCGGTCTCACTGACGACGTAGTTTCCAGCGTATTCCGATATCGGGATGTCCACATCCGCCTGAGTATAGGGGAAGAGCATCCCGGTTGTTTCCTGGAGGCCTCCGAGGCTGAGCTTGTGAAGGCAGTACAAAGCACTTCCTCCCTCGCCGGGGAGCAGGAAATCGCCCGCGAGCCAATAGGAATCGGAGGTAGGACCGGCATCGACCGTGAATACGACGGAATAGACTCCTGGGCCGATAATCATTATGCTGCCGGAGAATCCGATTGTGTTCGAGCCCGCGTCAAGAATACCTGAAGTATCAGCGGCGCAATTGTAGATGGCGGCCAGGAATCTGCCGGGCTCCAAGCTCGGAAGGCCGATTGACCACTGACCTGTGGTAGGCCAGGCAGCATTCCATGCAGCGTCATCCGCCCTTGACATTCGCGCGGAGCCAATCTCGGTGTCCGTGGCAAGAATCGTGGTAAAGATGCGAGCGGAGGCGAACTCCTTGCCCAGGCTGAGCCAGCCCTTGAGCCGCACTGTGAAGCCGCCGGAGAAGTTGATGGTCAACTCATAGTAGCCGGTGTGAACGTTGAGCTGGGTCACCGAGCCGCCGAGAATGGAGCCCTGCGCGGGGATGACGCCGCCAGCGTTGATGCGCAGGCGGGGGAATTGCTCGAAGGAGGTTGTGGATGCATACTCAAAGAACGCGCCCCATGCATGAACGAGGTCGGTCATAACGAAATTGTTCAGAGCAATGTCTATCCGGTAGGAGGTGAGATTGCCGGAGATAATTACGGAGTTGTCAGGAGCAAGAGTGCTCCATATGCCGGAGTATGAAGCTGCCAACCCGTCAATCTTGCCGCCGCCGCCAAGGTTTATGTGGAAATGATTGGCGAAATCGGGATGGCCATCGAGGTCTGCGTCGGGTCCGGGGCAGTCGCCTTCAATCACATTCCCTCTGAACGGATACCAGTTGCCGATCAATGAGGGTTGGGCCTGCAGAAAGCATGACCCGTCTTCGGAGAACGAGACGATGCCGGAGTCCTGGTAGATGTGATGGCTGCTTGCTCCGGCGTTGTACAATCGAGTGCGTTCGAATGAGAAGTCCCCGTGCAGGTCAGTGAACTGGCTGGTTCGTGTTGCGGAAGTCAGCCAGGGCGAGGTAAAATTCAGGGCCATATAGTTGCTGGACATCGTGCCGAAGAGAGTGTGGGAGGTCGTGTCATCAGGATTCGATGAGTTGCGCCAGATCATCGAACCCGTGAAAGCCCCGTCGTGCACGTCAGCGGGGTTGTCGAAGGCGAAGTGTCCGCCCTGGATGTACGGAAAGCCGAATAAGTCGGGCTCCTGGACGACATCGCCGTCTTCGCGGACATTGAAATAGATCATACCCGCGGGTGCACAGTCAATCTTGCCGGATGGAATCGTGAAGGACCAATTGCCCTCAAAGCTACTCGGGGCGAAGACCGGGGTTGCGGTTGGGCTGGGAGAAGGGCTTGGCGAGGGAGAGGGCGACGGTGACGGGGATGGAGTCACAGTGCCAGAAGGCGAGACAGATGATGACGGAGAGGGGGAAATGCTGGTATCCGTGGTCGTTCCTCCACCGCCACCGCAGGCGACGGAAAGGGACGCGCACAGCGAACAGGCGAAGATAAGCGCAAGAAGCCGGATATGGCGGGATTTCATGTATCTCCTTTGTCGGACGTCTAAGAGTATTGTATCCTGTTGGGGGCAGACGTTCCAGTCGAACCCGAAAATCCGGGAGTGGCTCCGGGAAAGGCTGAGGGGGAAAAACCTTGCCAAATCAGCATTTCCGCGCAAAATGAGGTCGGCTACAATGAAAACGGCAGCGTTGACCATCCTGGCCCTTTCTCTTTGCGTCGCCGGGCTTATAGGCGAAGAGATAGAGAATTTCGGGTCTGAATTAGTTGCAGACGGCAGTTTTCTTGGGGGCGACGGGGCAACACCGGAACGCCCGGCCGGATGGACAATTGACGACAAGGGCGGGAGCACGACCTGGGCCGAGGAAGGGCATTTGGACAAGGGGTCGGCGAAACTCGTAAACCCCGATGATTCAAGCTACGCGTCAATGTCTCAGACTCGTTGGATTTCGGAAGTGGAAAACTGCTATCTACTGGTATTTTACTGGAAGGGCGGGGGCGGCTCGCTGCAGGCGACGATAGGCGTGACGACTGACGCAGGCGTTCCGCTGTGCCAGAAGAAGCTTGAAATCACCCCGCTCAATTACTGGCAGGAGAAGCGTTTCTTCTTTGAACCATTTCCGCGCGGGACGACGGCAGATATTGCACTGCAGTTCAGACTGGATGGCAAAGGAGATGCGTCGCTCGACAATATCTCGCTGCGGCGCTACAGGGGACCGTACACGCAGAGAATAAGACCTTACTCGGACAACATGCCGGTTGCTCCCGCCGATGGCGCAACAATTACCTCGCCGGCACTATTCACCTGGCGTGCAGTGGACTTCGCGGAACAGTACATTGTCCAGATATCGGATGGCAGGGGATTTCCGGCCGGACTTATTGCGACATTCTCAACCCCTTTCTGTTCGATGTATCTGCCCGTCAAGACAGGTAACGGCAACTGGCGCGTTACGGCGCGGTCTTCGGCCGTTGGTGATGTTGTCATCGTTGAGGATCGGGCGTTCTCCTGCGACAAGGATTTGAAGCTGGTTCTGAACGGTGGAGCACCCGCCGTCCCGCCGCCCGGAACAGAAGAAGACTACATACTTTGGCGGCAGACCGGCTGGTGGCGGATAATTGCCGCTAACACTGCCGCACAGGCTGTCCCCAAGCTCACTCCCGGCGCATTTCCTCAGGACTACTGGCCCCGGCTGACGGCGAAATACGCGCTGAGCGTCAATTGGGACGAGGCCGCCGATTTGCTCGCGCGCCTTTCCGTGTGCGCTACCCTTGGCGATCCGGCCTGCCTGGCGGCCTCCGGGAAAGCGCTTGACGCAATGGCTGCGGCAATCGACGAGGCTCTCCCCTACCTTGGCGACGGAACCAAGGCGCGGATAGTGTTGGCTTTGTGTTCGCAGTCGGTTGCAGTGCCCGCCAAGCGCCCGGTGTGCGCGGGGCTCGTAGCGAAGCTGCTGAAACTGGACGCCCTCAGGCTTGCCAACGGTAATCTGTCTGACTATGGTGCATTTCGTCTTGTGACTGCGGCTGCTTGTGCCGCCTCCTGCGGATTGTCAACAACTCCCGATTTAACGCAGAGCTTTGCGTTGTTCTCGGCAGGCAGCAGATTCTGGTTCATTCCCGCGGGCTCTCCTTTGCCCGGCGCGTTGCTGGCGGCGGATTTCCCGCTCTTTTACTTCGCCGCAGCGGAACAGCACCGCAGGCTTCAATTGCCTGCATCGGCAGAGATACTTCGCCGGGTGCTGGTTTCCGGCTCGCGAATCTACTATGACTTTCCGGTGCTGGGCAGGAGCCAGTTCGGCGATACTGTCGCGGGTGCGTCAGGCAAGGCCCTGTCCGTGCTGTCGTACCTGTGCGGATACAAGGAGACCGCGATTCCGGCTCAATCTCCGCTGGGCCCGACGTCTGCCTGCGCGGGGTACTTCGGGCTGCTTCCGCTATTTCCCTCCGGATGGGGAGATCAGCGGGAGGACTCCTTTTCGAAGGAACTCGGCCTGGCGCAGAGTTGCTCGCCCGTCTGGACTCAGGCGGCTTCGCTTGCGATGCGGGCGTCCCCTCATGGCACGGTTGACGCATTGGGCTCGGCGCAGGGCGGCTTTACTTTCCTGTGGCGGGGAGTGCCCTGGTCCGGCTGCGCCCCCGCTTCACCGGACGGGCTCGCGATGGGGATAGGGGCGCCCTTACGAGCGCCATCCTCCGGGAATACCTATTCCGCCAATCTGCCTATTCCCATGAACACGGCCATGGCCGACGCGAACATGGTTTCTTTCGAGCCCCTTGCAGGCAATGCCTATGCCCGTGCCGAAATCGAAGGGCCGCTTATCGATTCGGTTCGGTCCTTCGATCGCCGGATCGCCCTGGTTTCGCCACCCGGCTCGGCTCCGCTGGTTGTAGTCTGCGATGAGTTCCACCCCTGGTCGGGCGCAAAGGTGTATCCGTTGTTCAGGCTGTACGGCAAGCCGGAGTTGAACGCCGCGGATCAACGGGATATCGGGCGGGGCAAACTGGGCGCGGTGGAGGCGTTGGTCAGTTGGCCGCCCGGGTCGCGCCTGTGGCAGGACTGGGGCGCGGATTCAGTCGCGAGCCCCATTACCTATATTGACATGGGGCACACACTGGCAGTGGCGCCGGGAGAAGCGGGCACAGGATGTGTTGTCGGGATCCGTCCGCTTCTGGAGGCACAGCCGCAGTTGTCATCGCTGGTCGGGGATGATTTCAGGGGAATCGCGGTCGGGAAAGACGGCTTTGCAGCGTTCAGGCTGAAGGAATCGGGGATCTTCATGGTTTCCGGAGTACTATGCGACGCGGAATTTGTCGCGTGGCTTCCGATGGCCGATGGGCGAATCTTCATTTACGCGGTTGGCGCGAAATCGGTCGAGCGCGTTGGAGTGCCGATGCTCTCATCTTCTCAGCCGATCTCGCTGCGGGCAATTGTTACCGTTGAGAAAGGAATTGCGCGGGTCGATTCGCTCGAAGCAATCGGGCCGGACGCGAAGCTGAAATTGGGCGCAAACCGCGATGCCGAAATGAAGGGTGGGTTTTTCAAGCAGGGCGAATCCGCGGTTCCGGCACCCCCTCGATTGAAAGAGAAGCCCGGCCCCGGGTACATGGCGCTCAGAACTCTGGCTCTCGCATACCCGGGCGGGGAAACACGCTTCGTCTATCCGGTGATCCTGAACGGCTTCTATCGGCTGACGGGCAAGGTGTCCGGCGAGGAAGGCTCGCAGGGCTTTGTGCGATTCGGCTCCATTGTGCAGAAAGTCACAATCGGCAAGGACAAGCGCGGAGAGTTCTATCTCGAGGGAGAATTTGCCGGACCCGTCACAATATGCGTGGAACTGGACGCGAAGTGTCGGCTGACGGACCTCGGCATCGAAAATTCCCTGGTGGTCAACGGGGGTTTTGAAGCCTGGTCGGCCGCTGACAAGGCCTCTTTCATACTCGAGCCTGCGAACCTGCCGGCCGCCTTGGACGAGTCAGTGTTCTTCACCGGCTCGCGTTCACTGTGCATCACGCTCGAGGCACTGAAAGGCGGGAGCATAACCTATAAGACCGCGACTCGCTCGAACCGGGTGACTGGATCGGTCAAGGTGCGACTGGAGGCCGGAAAGGGTGCAGACATCTCGGCAGTTCTTATCGTCACGGCGATCGACGACAAGGGAGCAAGAATGACCGGGGCATCGGTCACCCAGGAGCTGACACTCAAGGGACAATGGAGAGAACTGAAGACATCGCTCACGATGCCGAAGGGAGCGACAGCCGTGGCTATCGAGGTGCGGGCGAAGGGAAACGGGAAAGTATGGCTGGACGAGTTCAGCGCGGAGGAATGAGCATTCGGCGGCCGTGGCTGGCCGTGGTCACGGAAACCAAAGTTTTCCGTTCCCAAAAAACACATATACTTGCTGAACAAGGCTGAGAAGGCGAACGAGGAGAAAATGCCGAAAATCGAGATTCTCGATGGTTCCGATGCGGGAAGTGTGTTTGAAATAACACACAAGGTCTCGTACATCGGAAGGCAGAAAGACAACGAAATCGCGTTGTCGGATTCTCAGTCCTCGCGCAAGCACGCGCAGATCACGCAGTCCGGCAACAAGTTCATCCTCAAGGATCTGGGTTCCCGAAATGGGACGCTCATGAACGGCAAAATGGTTCATGAACTGGAGCTCAAGACGGGCGACACCTTCGCCATAGGCGGGACAGTGCTTCGCTTCGTCCATATCCCCGAGGTCGACGACCAGGGGCATGAGATCGAGCCCATTCTGGCAACCCGCAAGGACAACGACATCGACCTGACGAAGATCAACATCAAGGGATTCGAAATCCTTGAGATGATCGGCAAGGGCGGGATGGGGTTTGTCTGCAAGGCCCGCCAGTTGTCAATGGATCGTATCGTTGCCATCAAGATTCTGCACGACAAATTCGCGCACAACCCCGAGTTTGTGTCCCGATTCATCAGCGAGGCCCGTGCCGCCGGAAAGCTCAACCATCCGAACCTGATTTCGGTCCACGACGTAGGGCAATACAACAGCATCTACTACTTCTCCATGGAGTATCTTGACGGCGATTCGGTCAAGGATCTCCTCAAGGAAAAGAAAGTACTCTCCATCGTGGAAGCGACCAGGATAGTCTTGGAAACAGCCAAGGCCCTGGACTACGCGCACAAGCTCAACATAGTGCACCGGGACATCAAGCCAGACAACATCATGGTCACGCCGGACGGCAAAGTGAAACTTGCCGACCTGGGCATATCGAAAGTATTCGAAGAGGGTGGCGCCGTCGTCAACGAGGTGATGGGTTCGCCTCACTACATGGCGCCGGAGCAGGCACTTGGGAAGACTGTGGACGGCAGAGCGGATATCTATGCCCTTGGCTGCTCTTACTACCAGATGGTCGTCGGCGACACGCCGTATTCAGGTGTATCGGTACAGGAGATTCTGCGCAAGCATGTTTCCGCGCCGCCCCCGAACGCCAAGGGGATTAACCCGTCAATTCCGGGACGAGTGAACAATGTCATTCGGAAGATGATGGCCAAAAACCCCGAGGACAGGTACGCCAACGCGGCTGAACTGGTTGCAGAACTCGACAAGGTCTATGACCAGATGGCTCCGAAGAGGGGTAACAAGGCTTCGGTTGAACTGCGCAAATTGGCCGCCGAAGCGGTATCCCATCGCAAGAAGAGCCGCGTCCTGATGCTGGGAATTGCAGTTGGCGCACTGATCGTCATTACCGCGGTTTACCTCGTCTTCCTCAGGAATAATTCGGCAGATCCCGGGGCGACCCCTACCCCTTCCGCCAGTATGTCGTCGTTCCATCCCGGCAAGGCTGCGCCGGAAGAACTCCAGCAGAAGTATAACGAATTCATCAGCGCCAAAGCCGATGGCAAGCTTGACAAAGCCCACGAGATCGGCACCGAGATTATCCTCCGCTGGGGAGCCGACTATCCTGACTTCGCCCGCCAGGTTGAGGCCGAGCGCATAGAGATAGACAAGAAGCGAATGGGCATCCGTATCGCCGAGCTTTCGTCGGACTTCAATGTCCTGCTGCGCGATCTTGTCACGTTGCCTCCGGGCAAGAGGCTCGAAGCGATGCGGGTTTTCCGCCAGAGCCACCAGCGGGTGTTTGATGATTACGGGACAGAGAAGGAGTGCTCTCGCATCGGCCAGGACCTGACCCGCCGCGAGACTGAGGCAAAACAGGAGATCGAGAAGGCGCTCGACAACGATCTTGCCCAGTTGAAATCCGAGGTGGACGAACACCTTAAGCGCTTTGAATACGCCCTTGCCGAAAGCAAGATCGGACAGTTCAGGCTGACGCATCCCGGGAAATTAGAGCAACAGGTCTCCGACATCCAGGCCAAAGTGATAAAGACCGAAGGCGACCATTTCTATGACGTTGCTTTACAGGCGTCGACCGAAGCCAAGAACGGCCGCCTCTCTCTTGCCATCAGCATACTGAAGTCTTTCATCCGCGAGCAGGAGGGACGCAAGACCATCACGGAAGCCCGCGCGCGACTCGAGGAATATACCAAGCAACTCGATGCCCTGTGGGCCGAGAAAACTTCGCTTGCCGAGGCTTATGAGCGCACTTTCGACTTCGAGTCTGCCCGGCGCGAGTACTTTGCCCTGAGAAAGCAGGTTGACTTCGATACCGACCGGCTGCGTGAAGCAGACGCCCTGGTCCAGGTGGTCGAAGCAGAGCGGGATCTTTTTAACAGGCTCATCGCGGAGATACGGAAGCAGGCACCCATCAGCCTCAGTTTTGATCTTACCGGCACATTGAAGCCCGACCCCAGCCAATGGTCGATCGTCTCCGCCGATGCCGACTGGTTCACCCTAAAGCACAAGACGGGAGTCGAACAGAAATTCAAATGGGAGTCCATCGATGGCCCGAAGATCGAGCCGCTGTTCGTGAAGGTTCTGGACAAACCGACTTCCAAGAAAGATATTCGGGCTCTGGCAAGGATGCTTAGAGTACACGGCGAGGATGCCAGGGCCGATGCCCTCGAAGCGGCGGCCAAGGCAATAAATTAGCCAATGCGCGTATTGCTCGTTTGCGAGCTGCCGGGGACGCTCTCCTTATATTCCGACCGCCTGTCAATCGGGGGATTCGAGGTTGACCGAGCAGATACGGCGCTCGGTGCGATAGATGCTTGCACCGCACAGGACTATGACCTCGTACTTCTGTCTTCATCTCTTCCGGAGTACCCGGCCGAACTTCTCGGGTTCCATGTCAACGGTTTCATTCGAAACCCGGCGAAGCCCCTTCGCATAGCACTATTCGGCAAATCTTCCAGCGGAATCCCCGTCGAACGCCTGTTCGAGATGGGCCTGTGCGGTTTTTGCAGAACTGATGACCAGGGCCTGATCTTCGAGAGTGACGTCGAGTATCTGCTGAAGTGCGCGCCACCCCGGCTCGACGACAAAATCATGAGCTTTGATTCTCTCTCCCGCGGGGCGATTTCGCTGCAATCCGCGCTGAGGATCAACCAGACCTACTCGGTGGACCTGGAGAGGTTCAAGGACAGCTCCGGCAAGCTTGGCGGGGTTATTGACCTGATGCGCGAGATGATCTCCAAGCAGAGCGAGGCGCTCATTGTATCGTTGATGGCGGCAGTAAACTCGCGAGATGCCTGGCTCCTCGGGCACAACGTCAAAGTGGCCGAGATGGCGTACGAGATCGGAGAGCGAATGCGGTTCTCAGAGCGGGAGCTGGCCGTCATCTTCAAGGCATCTCTGCTCCATGACATCGGCAAGATCGGCATCCCTGACAGCATCCTGTATAAGAAGGGCTCGCTCACCGAAGAAGAAAAAGCGACCATCTACGCCCATCCGACAATCGGGGCGAGCATCATCGAGCGGAATCCATTCTTCCGGCCATACGTTGACATCGTGCGCTACCACCACGAGAGGCTCGACGGGTCGGGATATCCGTATAGGTTGCGCGGCGAAGCGATTCCCCTGGAAGTGCAGATCGTATCGGTGGCGGATGTCTTCAGCGCCCTTACAACGCAGCGACCTTACAGGGAGTCCGTTGCCCCGAATCTCGCCATGGCCGAGATGCTGCCGGTGTCCGGAACCCGCCTCAACGCCGATGCATTGGAAGTGCTCGGGGAGTACATTCACGAAAAGAAAGGTGAAGTCGTACCATCGGTCTTCTCCTTTGATGCGAACGTATTCCCTGCATTTTTGAGACAGTTCGGCAGCGAAGATGTCTAAGAATCAGTTCCCTCACAGGAGATATAGTATGAAAAGCCGCTTCTCTTTGGCGTGCGCCCTCGTTGCTGTCCTCGCTTTTACGTGTTACGCATGGTCCGAAGATGTTGTTGCGCCACAGGGCGCGAAACTCTCTCCCAAGCAATTGCTGGAGAAGTTCGCTCCGTACCTGATGAGTTGCACAACGGGCGGAAACGGAGCCATGCAGGTACAGATAGTTATTCAGGGCGGCAACGGCAACATGATGAGAGCTTCCGGCGGGGCGTCCGCGATGGCATTACTCATCAGCGATGACGTGGCCATGTACCCGAGAGAAGACATGTTCGGAAACTGGGGCATCGTTGTGAACGGCGGGCAGCAGGGACCGGAAGTCAAGGTTTTCACGCTTCCGAACGGGAAGGAAGCAGAGGGAGAATCCCTTGGTTTCCACAGGGAAACGAATGTGGACTTTGCGCAAGTCAAGCTGCCTGAGGGGCATGGCGTGCAGAAGATAGACTGGACGAAGACCGAGACAGTCGCCCTGGGCGACAACGTTTACATCATCGGAAGACGCGGCAAAGAATGGAAGTTCGCGCCGTTCTTCCTGCCTGCCATGATCAACGGCGAGCTTGAGAAGGACGGAATGAAGCTGTTCTCCTGCACTCTTCCTCAAGGACAGTTGTCGGGCGAAGCCAAGGGTGCGCTTGTGGTTCGCGAGGACGGAACTATCCTGGGGCTCATCAACTCTGTTGAAGGGCGCGAATATGGTTGCGTCGTAGCTCCGCTGGAATATTTCGCCAAGGCAATGGAAGTCGCCATCAACAATCCGAAAGACCTTGAGCAGCCCGAGCCCCCCCAGCAGAACATCATGATCCCCGGATTCGTCCCGGGCCAGAACCCCGATGATGCCCCGCCGGATCCACCGCAGGTCTTCCTTGGAGTGACCGTCAAGCCGGTTGACAAGGAAACGGCCGACAAGCTCGGCATCAAGGAGGGCACTGGCCTTGTCGTGACCGAAGTTGGCGATGGAACGCCTGCCGGCGTGGCGGGAATTGTGGTGGGCGATGTAATGCTGACGGTCGGCGGACAGCCGGTCGCGAACATCGACGAGCTGTTCGGCATCCTTAAGCAACATGTTCCCGGCGATGTTATCGAGATCGTCCTGTGGCGCGAGGGCAAAGAAGCTCCTGTTACCGTTACTCTGGGCAATCGCGGGAACTGACAGTAGCATACATTTCGACTTTTCAGCGGCGGGCTGCGAGCCCGCCGCTTTCATTTGGAGCGGGACTCGCGCGCTTTTGGGAACCGATGTGAAAAACCTGCGTCAAAAAGCACGCAAGGAGCCAAAAGAAAATGTCCTGTTCCTATGATCGCGACCTGATTCTCGACCTGATCGACGGGCAACTGTCTGACGAAGACCGTCGCGCGGTATCTCTCCACTTGGAGGGTTGCCGAGAATGTACAGCATACCTGAGCGACCACCTTGGTGTTCGGCGGGCGATGCAGTCGCTGCCGCGCCAGCGCTGCCCCGTGGATATCCGTGTCCGAATCGCAGCCTTGAGGGCGGCGGATGAAAAAGCTCCGGGCTTCCCTCACGCAAGCGTGCTGTTCAGCTTCGCCTGGCGCGCAGGCGCCGTTGCGGCTGCACTGGCTCTCGTCCTGCTGGGTGCCTGGGGGGTACAGAGATCCACTAATACCGTTGAGCGCAGTTACGTGGCTGATAATTCGGTTTCCGATGGCGGGGCTATGTCGTCCAAGGTCGGGAGTTATGCCACCGATATTCTTGATCCCTCCTTCACCGGTGAGTTGGCCGCGCGCTCGGGCAACGTGACAGTTAAAATCGCGCCGAAGGTGGATCCCGGTCAGTGCGTCATAATGTCCCTTCGGGAAATGGGCTCTGACACCGGCACTTTGCGCACCATACTGAAGGATCTGAACCTGTCGGCATCTTTCCTGGGAGCGAACCCGCACCCGACATATTCCATCAAGGATGTCAGTCCTGAAAGTTTTTCACGTTTTGTGATATCGCTCAAAGCGGCCTTCGGAGAGGTTTCCGTAGGGAACAAGCTGCAGGAATTTTCGGAATCGCGAAAATCCGAATTACGTGATATAGTATTCATGGTTAAGTTACCTGTCCGATAGATTCTCCTCTCTCTCCTTTCTCTCGAGGGGCGGCGCAAGCCGCCCCTCCGCGTTTTCCGGCCAGAGCGGAGAAGCACGAGCAGAAGAAGGCATTTTACCACAGAGGACACAGAGGTACACAGAGGAAGATAGGCATTTTGCGAGGCCCAGAAGAGCGGAGTTTTTCCGCTAATGAACGCCAATAAACGCGAAAAGAGATGATCTTGGTTGAGGCCAAGGAATGGGAAAGCAGCCGTCTCACGCGAAGGCGTACCCAGTATCCCCCCGAAGGGTGACAGTGGTACGTACCCAGTATCCCCTTGAAGGGTGACAGAGGGTAGGAAAAACCTTGATTTGTGAAGCCACGGAGGCGGAGAAGACGAGAGGAAGAGGTTTTACCGCCAAGTTACCATGTAGTCGAGCCCAGGCCTTGGGAAAAGAAAAGGCCAGTGCCTCAAACCGGATGTGGTATAACGGAAGTACAGTGTACAAACGTACGTTTCCGCAAACCTACCCGAAGGAGG
>Ga0265297_10002183_pt1 | contig 41285 bp, 50 predicted proteins | sample Munlanlwell13791_FD_192502 | JGI IMG/M metagenome (GOLD analysis project Ga0265297, IMG submission 192502) | Leachate microbial communities from a municipal landfill in Southern Ontario, Canada - Leachate well 137-91 | ecosystem: Engineered > Solid waste > Landfill > Unclassified | place... | reverse complement strand
CCTCGACGTAATCGAACGTCGGACGATAATCGGTCCCCCCGCCCCCTTTGAGGGGAAAATCCATCCGGTCACCGCTGATAAACGTATGGTGGGCATGAACCTTTGCATCGGCGATGATGAGTTCGATTTTCACCGAGGGGAAGTTTTGCATGATCGTTTTAAACTCCTCCATAAACGCTCCCAACAGCTGATCGTCGATCGAGCCGCTCGTATCAATAGCGACACAAAGGCTTAGGGTATCGCTGGTCAGTGAGGGAAGTGCAATACCGCGATGAATGTGCTTTTTATTCGGCGGCATAAAAGCGTAATTATTGCGCATATGGCGGTTGATCGCATTGTAAAGCTCAAAGCGCCAATCCACATCGGCGGGCTTCACTTTTTTCCCCAGCCTCTCCAGCCCCAGCGGCATCGCCCCCTTGCGCTGTGCCACCTCCTGTGCGATCGAAGCGGCGTATTGCCATTGCACTTCATCAGCAGTATCAAGTTCATCCGCGATTCCTTCGATATTGCCGAAACTCTCCTGATCGCTGATCTCTTGATCTTTCGTAACGGCATTAGTAGTACTATCGCCGCGCTCATCGAACGCATCCCCTTCGCCCGGATTCATTTCGTTTTTGAGCACTTCGTAGATCTCTTCGGCGTACATTAGCTCATACTCTTTGTTGTAGTTCGCACCTACGGGGATATGCAGTCCGCTTTTGGAGAGTAGATTGTTGATGGCATAATCGGTTGAGAGCTGCCACAGTTTCCCCCGGCGGCCCAGTCTGCGCTGCTGATGGGCGAGGACATGGTGCATGACGGCGTTAGTGAGGATAAACATCACCTCCTCGACACTGCGACGCTCTAAAAATTCCACGTTATAGATAAACCGCTTTCCGTTACTGGCATATCCGGATAGATCCTCACTCGGCTCAAAATTGAGTCGCGAAGCGAGCATCCCGAAATAGGGATATTTCACCGTTAATAGACTTTTGGCTCTAAGGAGAAGCTGTTCGAACGACATTATCGTAGCAATGTGTTGAACTGACGCATCCATAACGGCCAGCACTCAAGATGGTCGAGTTCGATTTTGCGGGCGCGGAGATCCTGGACGATCATGACGGCAAATTCTCCCGGGAGTTTAAGCGAATAGGTGATCAGATTGCCTAGTTTTTTGCTCCCCGTATAGTCATTGACACGCATTGTCAGTGCCGTCGTGAGGATATGCAAAGCGGAAGGATCACTCGGAACATCCACACAGGTACCCTCCATGATCGCATCCAAATCAGGCAGCTGCGACGCTACCAGACGAAATCCGAGATACGATGCGGCAAGCTCTTCTCCGATCGCCCCGCTTACCATCGCCATAACCAAATCTTCTTCGGGATCGGAAGCGATGATGTCATGAACGTATTGCCAGGTTCGCGGTGTCGCAAACGATCGGCTCTCAGCGTTAAAAACAAACAGTGCGTCGGGACGATGGGAGATATAGGCGATAATCGATGGCTCTATTCCCGCCCCTATCGCCCAGTTACGCCAATCTTCGACATTCGCTTCCATCTCCAGATGGACAAATCGGTTTGCCAGCGGTGCCGCCATCCGAAATACGACCCCGCGATCACTCTCACGGTTCCCCGCCGCCACAATCGCCCATCCCTCAGGGAGACGGTATTCGCCGATTTTACGGTCCAAAATCAATTGATACGCTGATGCCTGAACCATCGGTGCAGCGGTGTTGAGCTCATCGAGAAAAAGAATCCCTTTCTCTTGCGAGCCATCGGGCAAGAATGCCGGAGGCGCCCAAATCGCGCTGTCGTTTTTCGAATCAAAAAAGGGGATACCCCGCAAATCGGTCGGATCGAGAAGGGAGAGACGCAGATCGATAAACCCAATCCCCGCTTCGTCAGCTATTTGAGCTACAATCGAAGATTTCCCGATCCCGGGAGGTCCCCATAAAAAAACGGGAACTTTACGCTCACACAAATGCTTTAGAGAGCGTTTGGCACTTTGAGGGTTCATCACAATTCCTTTGAACATTATTACTATTCAAAAATGATGCAATTATCATGCGAATAAGGTAGAACAAGAATTGTATTGAGAGGAGTAACCAATATTTGAAGGAATACCACATGTCTATCCAAAGCTACATCGCTGACAACAAACTCGAATGGATGATCGTTTACAACGCACCGACCGACGCATACAAATACGCTTACCGCGGATGTCTCGTCGTAACTGAAGGTAAAGTTATCACTCCGGACAAAAGTCTCCCTCCGAAAGAGATCGTAAAACAAGTTATCCTTGCTACTAATAGCGACAAAATCGACTTCTTGGCATGTGAGCTCACCTCTTTGGATGTTTTTGAAGGTTTCGTAGCAAAATACAAAGAGTTCTTGACTCCTGAGGGAAAATATCTCCTTTTCGTCTCTGATATCATCGGAAAAGGGACATTTGTTTATGAAGGAATTACATTCAATACGTTTGCATTGGATGAAAGTTCTGTATGGAACGACTTGCTCGATCTTGCCGATCTCTCAAAAGGGGATTTGAAAAAGATGTCAGACAAAGAGAAAATCGATACGGTATGTAAAGATATTCTTCGCAGCAACCTCCGCCTTAGCGAAAAAACGTATGAAGAGATCAAAGCGTTGCAACGCGGCGGAAAACTCTCTTTCGGAGCGGTATAATTCTCTCTCATCGCCTCTGTTCTTCGGACAGAGACCGATCACTCTTGCATATTTAAATTATTCCGCCCGTTATTTTTAGCTTTATACAGTGCCGTATCCACTCTTTTTATTATCTCGGCAAAACTCTCATCATTTCGGTACGTTACCAATCCGAGGCTGACGGTGATTTTTCCGATGCCGTCAAAAGTGTGCATTTCGATAGTACTGCGTATTCTTTCGCCTACTTCATTGGCCGCTTCCAGTGTCGTTCTCGGTAATATGACCATAAACTCTTCACCGCCGACCCGAGCAAATATGTCACTCTCTCTTAAACACGATTTGACTCTTTCGGCAATCATCCGCAATACGATATCGCCGACATTATGGCCGTATGTGTCATTGACCGCCTTAAAATGGTCGATATCAAACATTAAAAGCGAAAAGCTCTCATACCGCTTAGCTCTGGATATCTCATTTTGGAGGGCACTGTTAAAGTAGTAACGATTATAGATTCCGGTCAAGGTATCGGTCAGGGCAATTTTTTCCATCTTCTCATACGCTTCGTTTAATTCGGCTGTCCGCTCTTTGACGATATTTTCAAGTCCGTAGTTTAACGTCATCAACTCTTTATTTTTTGTTTCAATCGTTCTCGAGTAATCCATAAATCGTTTACGAATACTGTTCGATATAATATACGAACCGATAAGAGATACAAAAAGAATCACTCCTGACATTTCAAAGATGTTTTTCAACTCTTTTTGATTGATTCGTGTCAGCTCCATTTTTTTATCCGCTATCTTTCGGTTCACCTCTTCCGTGTAAAATCCGCTTCCGATAATCCAGTTGCTGTTGGGTACTTTCTTTGCATAGGTGTGCTTTAACTCAATCCGGTTGCTTGCGGGGTTTTTCCATTGATACGATACCCAATAGGGATCTTTTGAGAGAGCGCTTTTGATAATCTCTTTAATTAAATATTTGCCGTCACTGTCTCTCAGCTGCAAAACATTTTTACCGATCAGATTGTAATTTTTTCCCTCAGATATTAAATTACCCGACTGATCTATGACGAAGAAATACTCACTTGCACCTGCGACACTGTTGTTAATAATATCCAAAGTCGTTCTTTCAATCTCATTGATAAATGTATCCAGATACTCCGCCGAACCGATATACCAATGGTTGTGACCGAAATTTTTTACATATACCAATTGTTTAAACTGCCGGTTCGGATCGTAATTCGGCCGCGTAAACGTGTCCCAAATATATCCGCCTCCCGACTTTTTAACCAGCGCTATCTCCTCACGGATCACATATCTTTTGGCCGCATCTTGAAAATCGATGATACTGCTCCCTTCCAGATGCCGCAGATACTCAGGTGCCAAATGAAAAACGCCGTCATAATCCAGAATAAATATAAAACTCTCGCCGCCGTTCCAGACCAGAGGTCTCAGGGAATCGGTTATCATTTTTTGGATGGCTTGAGGAGTATGAGTATTTTTGTTTTGTGTATAAAGATTATTTGCAACCGAGTAGGCCGTATCAACACGTGCTTTCACCTTCTCTTTCAACATTTGCTCTGACATTGAGCGCTGATACCCTATCAACTTTATTGCACTTTCTATTTTTGAAATAATAATATTTTTCTGTGTCTCGATATAGGTGCGTTCAATCTCTTGAATCGAATGTTTATAGCGCTGCTGATTTTGGTAAATAACGACGGAGGATATGAGGATAACAACAAACGGTATAAAGACCAGAGGACCGTACGCGATAACTCTAATAAGATTCTTTTCGACCAAGAACTTCACAATAGGCCTTTATTCAGACAAATAAATGATTATAAAATGAATATATCTTTCCCTTCCAACTATTATAATACATTATATATCTTTATACAGAATAAATTTTAAGACATTCTACTTTTTTCTAAACACCCTTTTTCCATGCAGTTTATTTTAGGCATCGGTTCAACATACCGTTCCAATACTTCAGAAACTTTTTTCTCGTCAAATCCGCACAGTTTTTCGCTCCCGATCACCATTAACGGTCAACGCATAAGAATCGGATTGCTCATGAGCAACTCCATTGCCGCTTCTTCATTCAGCGAATCGGGAGTAATCTCTCCGTTTTTTATCGCGGGGGCTGCCGGATTAAACCAATCTGAGACCTTTTTTTCTCCCAAAAACGTTCGAAGCGTCTCTTTATCCAGATCGTGTTCGAGAAGATTGCGTTCGATGATGGTGCATCCGCTCGCTCTTAGAATCTGTTTTTGCTTGGCATTGGCGGCACAAAAAGGTTTTTCATAAAATACGACCAGTTTAATCACTATTCCACTCCGATGAGCATACGCCCTTTTTTATTGAGATAAAAGGTTTCAAATCCGTCATCCCCGACCGTCATACACTCTCCCAAATATCCCTCATCATACAATTCCCGAATACTTTCTTCTACCACACTTTCATCCATACGGGCATATTCGGCAATATCGACGGCATCGTAGATATTGTAATCGATCTCATCACTCAGGGCGTAAATCGCTTTCATGACATTTAGTTTGTTTTCAGACATGGGAATCCTTCAATAGAGCGATTTGCTTCGTCAGGACGATCATCTGCAACGGATGAAGTTTCTCTCTCTTCATCCATGTGTCAAATTCTTCGACATAGTGCTCTTTGATCTTCGGATGCAACTTTTGTACTTGATCGCACAACTCTACCAAAAGCGCTTTGGCTTCATCGAACGTTTGGTGCTTTAGCGGACGTAAACGTCGTATTACCCCATCCACCAATCTATCGTTGCATAAAGCATCCGAGAGTTCCAGAAATTGCGATCCCCTCAGCGCCGTCGCATACTGTTCGTTCCAGATACGGCCGTTGATCATCTGATCGCATGCCTGATCGATAAAGACGGGGAACAGTGTTAATACTTCCAACAATTCGGAAAAATCGTTGTCGACGAGAGCGCGAAAGAGCATTCGGCTACGGTTGCGGATATGGCGGCGCAGATCGGGGTTTTCGATCACAGAAGGATTGAGGCGTTTAAACCGCTCCAATGCCCCTAACCTAGAGTGGTTAAACGCCATGATGGCGACATCCGTATTTCTGTCCCCTACCTGATGGGGATGGGAGCCGCTGGGACGGTGAAACGCCCACAAAAGCCGTGCTTCATCATCCGGATGGTTTAGATAAATCGCATCCCCCTGCTCTTCGAAATCCAGATCGTCCTTCAACGCTTCGATATGTTCACGATAAGTCAAAATAGACGACGTCTCCATAACGCTCAAACCTTTTCAAATTTTGTTTCTCGCTGAGTAAAAACAGTGTCTGCATAGAGGGGGCAATGTCAACCGTAAAATAGCCGTCACTTAGAATCACCGCCAAATTTTTCTCCCCCGCATGAGCGTTGAGATACTCCAATACGGGGGCAAACTGTGTCCCGCCGTTTCCTTTGGCAAACGCTATCTGCGGCACTATCCCCTGGGCATCGTAGCTTTTTTTCTCCTCGCTATATACCCGCTCATCGAACGGGATGACGCTTACTTCAAAATCATGGCTCATGCGCACTATGGAGTCGATAATCCCTAAAAATCGGGAAAAAACGTCACCCGTGATACTCATAGAGCGATCCAAAAAGATAAAAAAGCTCAAACGGTTGCGGTCATAGCGGTATCCGGGGAGATAAAGCCCCTGATGGATAAATCGGCGGTTGGGGTGGGAGAAATCAGACTCTTTGTCGAAAAAACTCTCCGACATATAGGCATGCAGGAGTGTATGTAGATCGATGGAGGGTTTCGTAATCTCATCGAACATCTCCAAAAGCGAGGCGGGTATATTCCCCTGCTTCCGCGCCGCCCCCATTGCTTGGATAATCAGCGCATCGAGTTCCTCTTCAGCGACTTTGGTGTCCCCTTCGTGTTCGATGATATCCATCTTTTGCTCTTTTGGATTCTCTTCGCTCTGCTGTCCTTCTCCCTCAGTGCTTTCTTTATAGAGGGCATGATACACCTCTTCGACACTTTTGTCGCGAAACGACTCGATCACCATCGCCTCTTCATCGGCTTGACCGACGCGCTGAAAATCGCTGAGTAGCAGTCCGATAACGATATCGCAGCTACGGTTCCATGTCGGATTATCACGCTCTTTCATCCGAAACGGGTGTTTGAGGAGGATGTGCAGCAGCACGTGCGCGTAGAGGTATTTGAGCCTCGCGTCATCATATCCCAAAACCTTGCTCTCATCGATACGGATACTGACGCCGTCGGTCTCGAAGAGCATATGAGGGTTGTTCTGGTATTTATGGGGAATCGAGAGAGCTAAAACGCTTAAAAACGGGTGATCGAAAAGAAACTGAACCCGTATTTTTTCGAGACGGTTTTTGATGGGAACATCCTTATAATGTTTACAATGCTCATTGCAATTTTTGTACTATATGTCATAAAATACAACATATAATTATGATTTTTGCTAAGATAAGCACCACTTAAACTTATACAGGGGAAGAAGGTATAAAAATGAGTCATACTATAGTTGAAAGCCAATTTGATGAATGGAAAAGCACCAAGAAAAAAAGCCATTACAAAGAAAACAATGTCGGGTTCAAAGAACGGGAAATTTTTTGGGCTAGGATCGGGCAAAACATCGGTGCAGAAGAGTATGGTAAAGGGAATGAATTTCAGCGTCCCGTGCTGATTATCCGAAAACTGACCTCCCATATTTTTATCGGGATTCCCCTCACTTCGACCATAAAAGATAACGATTATTTCCACTCTTTCGAGTATGATACAAAAAGGGGTAAATTCTCCAGTACCGCAATGATCTTGCAGCTCAAAACATTCGACAAAAAAAGGCTAATGACGAGAATCGGAATGTTAAACAAAGTGGACTTTGAAAAAGTGGTGGAGAAAACGAAGAATCTATTTATTCCGCCTACAAAGTAGGCGGAGCTGCCCGAAGGCGAATTACAATAAAAAGTATAGGCAAATAATGTTAAAGAAGTATTAAAAGAAATTGAAAAAGTATCCTAAAGAATATAATCCCCATATTTCTCAATCCATCCGTCAAATTCGGCACACTCGGCGATAGACGCGTCTTTCACTATCGCATCTTTGATCAGCATCACCCCAAACTCGGTCGGCAAAACCTGAGCAAAACCGAACAAATGTTTTGAAGCCTCCGCATCGCCTCGATACAGTTCCACCAATGCCGAAACAAGGGCATAAAGCAATGCCGGTTCACTTTTATCGATGCTCGGGTATTCGCCGCGGTAAATCGCCCCGACATCGGGGAGCTTTTCATATACTTTGACGTAGGAGAGAAACTCGATCCCCGCGCCGTATCCGATCAAACCGTAGATGATCGGAGCGATGCGTGAGGTATCCTCAGAGGTTTTTAGGACATTCGAGAGCATATGGTAGCTGCGCGGTGTCGCGAATGCGGGATTAGAGTCATCTTCACTCACCGGTTCTGAGGTAAGGAGATCGGGACGGAAGCCCAAAAATCCGATCACAAACGGGTGAAGAGCTTCACGGATAGCGAAGAGTTTAAAGTCTTCAAACCGCGCTTCGACGCTCAGATGGACCATCCGATTCGCCAGCGGAGTCGGGAGACGAAATACGACGCCCCGATCGGAGATACGGTTCCCCGCACAGATAATCCGCCACCCTTTCGGTAGCTCATACTCCCCCATTTTACGGTTTAGAACCAGCTGATAGATTGCCGCCTGCACCGAGGGAGGGGCGGAGTTGAGTTCATCGAGAAAAAGGATACCGCTCGAATCTTTATCCCGAGGGAAAAAAACGGGAGGCATCCATACCGTCTGCTCATCCCGGATAGCGGGGACACCGCGCAAATCGACGGGATCCATCTGAGAGAGACGGACATCGACGAGTTCGAGATTATGTTTTTTCGCCACTTCGGCGACAATATATGACTTTCCGATTCCGGGACTTCCGTGGATAAAAACGGGGAGATCGGCACCGATGAGGGTATCGAGATGGGTGTAGAGTTCCGTGGTCGTAATCGATGGGGTCTTCACGCACTCGCCTCCGCGATAATACAGGTAAAGCAGTGTTCCTGATCATTGCAGGTCGCGCAGGCGGGAGCCACTTTTCCGATCGCATCGTAAAGGAATTTTTTCCACAGTTTCTCTTTGGGCTTGAGTTCGGCAAGACGCGGAAAGTGCTGTGCCATATAGGCCCCCATCTGAACACGGCTTTTAAAGCCGAGATCCTGATACAAATGGTTCATTTCCAGCGATTTTTTGGCGATCAGCGGTGCGATGACATAACGCGCTTCATCATCCGCGGCATATTTTTTGAGATACCCTTCGATTTCGCGGGCTAAAATATCCAATTCGCTCATTGCAGTATCCTTGAACGGTTTTATTATCTACACAATGCAATTTTCATGCGCGATGCTCAAGCAAATCATTTTTCACTCCATTGCAACTTGCCATTAGGAAAATATAGGTAGAATGCGCGGTTATGAAACGAACCAAATCTTTTTCTCTTTACGCATTCATAATTGCCCTCTTGGTTCATATCATCATTGTGCTCGTGCTTATTTTGCTCGATCAGTTCAAACCCTCTATTCCGCCGCAGCCAAAACCGAGCGAACCTCACGAAGAGCGGTTCAAACTCTCGATCAAAGAGCGTCCCACTCCCGCAAAAGAGTCTCTGGTCAAAAACGATATTCCGAAAATTATGCCGAAACGCTCTATCCCACGAGGTGAACAGCTGATCAAAGACGCTCAGCCGCTGCCGAAACCCCAGAAAGCGAAAACGGCCGAACCCGAAGTAAAATCGGCACCTCCTAAAGCTGAACCGGTCCCTGAGCCTAAAAAAGCGTATGAGCGCCATATCGCCAAACCGGTTGCCGAGATAGAGCGCAAACCGATGCCGAAAAAAGAGCAGGGATTGTACGATATACTCTCCAAAGCCGATCCAAGCGCACAGGAAAAACCGATTCGAAGCTCTACCAAGATTTCCGACTCTATTCAACGACTTTACGGTGACAAATTCAACGAACTCTCCGAGGGGGAGCAAAAATATATCATTGATAACCAAGAGGTGATGCGCCGTATTACGCAGAGTGTTTTAGATCGTTACGGACACTCCCGCATCCCTGATAATATCCGTATCAACGATACCAATATGGTGGAATTTTATCTCCATCCCGACGGAAGTATCTCCGGTATGCGTCTTCTGAAAAACAGCCAGCTCTCGATTTTGGATGACACCACTAGAGAAGTGATCGAGCTCGCCTATGCCAAATACCCGCGTCCGCAGCAAAAAACGCTGATCCGCTATCGGGTGTGGTATAACCTTACCGGGTATTAACCGCTGTCTTATATCAAATGATACAACCGAACAGACCCCTCTTCGCCTTGCTCATTGCCCTCTTTATTCATGCTTTGTTAATAGGCTTGTTTTGGGGGTGGATCACACACGATAAATTGGATGAAAAACCTGTATACAAAGAGAAACGGTTCGGCGTCACCCTGAGCGAAGAATCAGAGGTGACCGAGCCTTCCGAGGCGACACCTCCCGTCATAGCACCCATTGAACGTTCAACGTTCCAAAAGCCCCAAAGTGTTCCGATTCCGATTAAGAACATTCAAGCCCCCTCTCAAAAAAGCGAACTCAAACCCTTTAGCGAAGCCGACCGAGACGAACTCCCCTTCTCCGTTCTCCACCACTACGGCGAAGAGTTTTTCAGCCTTCCCTCAGGTGAGCAGCATTTCATTATCGACAATCTTCAAAAGATCCGAAAGATAAATGAAGTAGTCGGGACCCGATTGCTGCGAGACCGGTCCGATGTCGACCCACATGACAATAACGTCGTCGAATTCATCCTCAATCCCGACGGAACCATCAGTGACCTTACTTTGGAAAAAAACCGGATCGGAACACCGCTGGATGAGCTAACCTTACAAACTATCAATCTTGCCCATCCCAAATATCCCAAACCCGAACAACCGACGCACATACGGATACGAGTTTATATCATCGTCAAATAATTGTTATCTCGCCCTCTACAAGGCGAAAAACGGCGGAAGAAATCAGGTCGTTGCCGAAGAATAATTACAGTGCGCCAATACCGCCAGCGCCCCCTTGTAAATCGGTTCGTCGATAAAACCGAAGCGTTCATCCGTAAAACCGCTGATGCCCCTCGCGCTGTGTTCTTTGAATAAGCGTACGATTTCACGGCATTTCTCGATCTCCGCTTCGCTATGAGCGAATATCTCATGGATCATCTCGACCTGAGCGGGGGCAATGCACCCTTTGGAATCAAATCCGATCATCTTCTCCATCTCCAGCCAGTTGCGCAGGCCGTCGCTATTTTTATAATCCTGATAGACGAAAGAGACCGGTTTAACCCCGCAGGCACGGCATGTCATCAAAAAATGAGAAAGCATATACTGCACCGCCGGATTGTCCGGAAGCAAAAGGCTCTGAGAGAGTCCCAAATCGGCGAAAAGGTCTAAAACTCCCAGATAAAACGCTTTGATCCGTGAATCGATCGCTAATGTCGAAAGTGCCAGCCAAGCCTCTTTCGTCTCGATAGAGAGGTGTATTTCGATCCCCTCATCCACCAATTCAAGCACCCTTTGGACATCCTCCACACTCCGTATTTTCGGGACTCTGATCCCATCGGGCATAAAAGGGTTAAGAAACATAATCTCTTCCTCTCCCCCCTCACCGAGCGGATTAACCCGGACAATGAGCTTTTTATCGATTTTGGGGTTGGAAGCCAACGCTATCGCACACAGCGCGAGAGCATACGGTTTTTGCTCCGTACTGACGCCGTCTTCGAGATTAAACATCAGACACTCGGCCTGTAAAGCGGGAATTTTAGAGAGGTGCTTGATATTATGAGCTGAGAGCATCATTGCGGAGCGAAATGAGATAGAGTCATTGAGGTGCCGTTTGGTCGGAACGGCAAGGGCTTTAAGGGATGTGATATCGCCTGATGCGATAAGCTCACTGAGTTTTTGCGGGTTGTTGAGCGACATGTTTAAACTCCTCTCGATGGAGATAATAATAAAGTGTTTGAATCTCGGTGTCGGTAAGATAATAGCGCGGCATTCCAAGAATTCGGCTGTTCAACTTCAAATAAAAATCTCGAAACGGAAGTTTATTGATCGCTTTTCCTGCGAAAATTTTCGCTTCCCCTTTGTCCCGATATCGGGCGATCAATTTCCCTTCCCCTTCCTCTCCGTGGCACAAATGACAGCCGACTCCCCGTGGATTGTGATAGAGCCCGGCGGCATACTCTTCTTTGGTAATAAACGACTCCGCAAATGAGAGTGTAAAGGTCAAAAATAGTAGAAAAACCCCGCGCACCTGATCCCTTTAACCAAATATTAGTCTTTTAGCGGTATGATACCCAAAAACAATTTGACGGTGGTTAAATGCAGATTCTTGACGGTAAAGCGCTCGCACAAAAAATAGAAGAAAAGGTCTCCTCCGGAGCCAAAGAATTCAAATCTCTTACCGGACGGGTTCCCGGTTTGGCGGTAATTTTGGTCGGGCATGATCCCGCAAGCCAAGCCTACGTCGGAATGAAAAAGAAAGCGTGCGACCGTGCCGGATTTTACTCCGTCACCCATGAAATGCCGGATGATATTTCTCAAGACGCGATTATCAAAACGATCGAGATGATGAACCAAAACCCCAATATTGACGGTATTTTGATCCAGCTTCCTCTCCCATCGCACATCGATACGACTAAAATTCTCGAAGTGGTCGCGCCGACAAAAGACGTTGACGGGTTTCATCCCTACAACGTCGGACGTCTGACGACGGGATTGGACGGTTTTGTACCGTGTACGCCGTTGGGTGTTATGGAACTTCTTGCCGAATACAACATCGATGTCAAAGGGAAAAACTGCTGTGTCGTCGGTGCATCCAATATCGTCGGAAAACCGATGGCGTCACTCCTTCTTAATGCCAACGCTACCGTTGAAGTGTGCCACATTTTTACCGATGACTTGAAAAAAACACACGCTCGCAGCCGACATTATCCTCGTCGGTGCCGGAGTTATCAATCTGATTAAAGAGGATATGGTTAAAGAGGGAGCCGCCGTTATCGATATCGGAATCAACCGCGCCCCTGACGGCCGCCTCGTCGGAGATGTCGATTACGATGCCGTTGCTCCGAAAACTTCCTATATTACCCCTGTTCCGGGCGGAGTCGGTCCGATGACCATCGCCATGCTCCTGTCCAATACCCTAAAAGCCGCCAAAATACACGCAGAAGAAGAGAAATAACCTTTGAAAAAAAAAGTATTCAATGCCGCCCATAGTGCCTACCGCTTTTCTAACACGTGGACGGGGACGATCATCATCGTCCTTTTCGTCATTTTTTTCGTCGCCCAAGCGTTCCGTATCCCCAGCGGGTCTATGAAAGACTCCCTGTTGATCGGAGACCATCTTTTCGCTAAAAAATTTGCCTACGGGATTTCAACTCCCCATATTCCGTTTCTCGAAATCCCCCTCATTCCGGGGACCGACGGCCATATTATCGACGGTGACGAGCCTGCACGGGGAGATATCGTCATCTTCCGCTATCCGAATAACCAACAGCTCCATTACGTCAAACGATGCGTCGCACTGCCGGGCGATGAACTGTTTATACAAGACAAAATACTCTATCTTCACCCGCGCGAAGGAAATGAATACACCGCAAAAGCATTTCCGGGATATGAGCTGATCAACATCGACGGAAAAATGTGGGTCAAAGACCCTTATACCAAAGAACATCCGGGAATTCATCACGATGAGCGTATCACGAATGACGGCATGATGCCGACGGAAATCTTTGATTTCGCCCCTATTCAAGTCCCTGAGAAACAATACTTTATGATGGGAGACAACCGCGACCATTCCAACGACAGCCGATTTTGGGGAGCCGTTCCGTACGGATTGATCGAGGGAACACCTTGGTTTGTCTATTTCAGTCTGAATGCCAACTATGAAGTGCGCTGGGACCGTATCGGAAAAACTCCCTCTGATTTGGAGCAGAAAGAGCCGTTAAGCCGCGCGGTCGCCGAACGGATTCGCGAAGACGCCAATGACCATGAGCTCTATTGATCTGCTCGAAATCGCTGCGGCGATAATAGCCCTACTCATCGCCATCATCGGCCATGAAATTATGCACGGATGGGTTGCCTATAAATACGGCGATCACACCGCAAGAAACCAAGGCAGACTCAGTATCAATCCCCTCATCCATATCGATCCGTTCGGCTCCATCCTCGTCCCTCTTATGACCTATTTTATCCCTATGCTGCTCGGAGCTTCCAGCGGATTTTTATTCGGATGGGCGAAACCGGTCCCCGTCAATACGCTTACCGTCATTCGAAACGGCGGATACAATGCGGCAATGCAGGTCAGTCTGGCGGGGATCGTATACAACATCTTTTTAGCTACCTTCTCCTCTGTTATTCTTCTCTCATTGGCACAACCGACCGAAGCCGACGGCATTGCCTATATTTTCGCCTACCTGCTGATCATAAAGCTGTTATTGATCAACGTCGTTTTGGCGGTATTCAATCTATTACCTATCCCCGGATTCGACGGTGCCCATTTCATCACCTATTTGGCTTTGAAATATAAACTGCACGCCGTCGCCGAATTTTTGACTAAAGCCGAACCTTATGGAATGATTGTTATCATCATCATATTGGTTACTCCGCTTAAAATACCGCTGGTTATGTGGCCTATTGAAGCCGTTTTACATTTATTATTGAATTAAGGAGAGTTATGAAATTTTACATTGCCACTGATCACGCCGGAATCGATCTAAAAAATTTTACCGTTGAACTTCTTCGTTCAAAGGGTCATGAAGTAATCGATTTAGGGCCGTTTTCAAAAGATAGAGTCGATTATCCCGATTATGCGGTCAAAGTATGTGAAAATGTCCTCTCCGATACTACGTCACAAGGGATTTTGATTTGCGGTTCAGGAATCGGAATGTCCATGGCGGCAAACCGTTTTCACGGAATCCGCGCGGCACTGTGCCACGATGCTTATACCGCAACCGTTGCCCGCGGACATAATGATGCAAACGTGTTGTGTTTCGGAGAGCGTATCGTGGGGCTCGGAGTTGCCGAATCGATTCTAGACGCCTGGAATGAGGGAAAATTTGAAGGGGGACGCCATTGCGGCCGTATAGATAAAATAGAGGCCATCAAAGGATAAGGTATGTTTTTAGAGTGGTCATTGCTCACGATTGTCACCTTAGGTGCCCTTTTCTTTTTAGTCAAAATGTTCTATTTTAGAAGCATTACCGTAAAAGAACAACGCAGCAGTGAAATGATGAAACTGACCCTGAAAGAGGCTGAAGTATTGATTCGAAAGTATCAGATACAACTCCAGCGTGCATTGGGAAATGTCGACATCCTCAGCGAAGAGCTGAACAATCTTCGAAACGAAGTCAAATCACTTAAACAGCGTAACTCTAAGCACCGTTCCGAAACCGACCGCCTCCAAAATAAAATCAAAGAGCTTGAAGGGCGTATTGACGCCCTTATTTAAGAAAGGAAACCTTTATGAATCTCAGCGTCAATGACAGAGCAATTTTAATCAACGCGATTCGCGATATCCCTGACTTTCCGAAACCGGGGATTGTGTTTAAAGATATCACGACTCTCCTCTCAGACGGAGAAGCGTTCGGTGTTTTAATGCGCCATTTACATGAGCGTTATGCATCGTATGATCTGACGCACATTGCGGGAATCGATGCGAGAGGATTTATTTTCGGTTCCGCATTGGCACAAATGCTCGGTGTCGGATTCGTCCCTATCCGCAAAAAAGGGAAACTCCCCTACACTACGGTATCGGAAAAATACTCTCTCGAATACGGAGTGGATGAAGTGGAAATCCACATCGATGCGTTCAGTGCGGTTGAAAAGCCGCGCGTTCTTTTGATCGACGATCTGATTGCAACGGGAGGAACCGCTTATGCGGCAGCCAACCTGATCAACAAAGTGGGTGCGGAATGCATCGAAGCATGTTTTGTCATGGGGCTTGATTTTTTAAGCGGTCAATCGAAATTGCGTGATATTGTTGAAGTTTATACCGTGATTGGAGTCGATTGATGTACATTCCTAGCCCTTCTAAATTTGATCCGGTTGACGGACACTTCGGCATCTTCGGAGGGCGTTATGTCCCCGAAACGTTAATGCCCGCCCTGCTGGAACTCGAAGAAGCCTATAAAGAGATCCGATTTGACGAAGCATTCTGGAGCGAGGTTGACGGATATCTCACCGATTACGTCGGTCGTCCGAGTCCCCTGTATTATGCCGCCAACCTCTCCGAAGAGTTGGGAGCCAAAATCTATCTCAAACGGGAAGATTTGAACCATACGGGTGCCCATAAAGTCAATAACGTCATCGCACAGGGACTGATGGCGAAACGTTTGGGCAAGAAAAAAGTGATCGCCGAAACGGGTGCGGGTCAGCACGGTGTCGCTACCGCAACGATCGCCGCTTTGCTGGGATTAGAGTGCGAAATCTTCATGGGAGCCAAAGACGTAGCACGTCAGGAACTCAATGTCTTTCGGATGAAACTCCTCGGGGCCAAAGTCCATGCGGTTGAGAGCGGTTCCAAAACCCTCAAAGACGCGATGAACGACGCGATCCGCCACTGGGTCACCCATGCGCGCGACACGTTCTATATTATCGGAACTGTTGCGGGACCGCACCCTTATCCGATGATGGTACGCGATTTTCAGGCGATTATCGGATGCGAAGCCCGTGCACAGATTTTAGAGAAAGAGAACCGTCTCCCCGATTACGTCATCGCCTGTATCGGCGGAGGTTCAAACGCTATCGGAACCTTTCAGCACTTTTTGGAAGACAAAGAGGTCCGCTGTATCGGAATCGAAGCGGGAGGATTGGGTGTTGAGACCGACAAACACGGATGTTCGCTCCTCAAAGGGCGACCGGGGGTACTGCACGGACAAATGAGCTACCTTCTACAAGACGAAGACGGCCAAATCCTCGAAGCCCACTCGATCTCGGCGGGTCTGGATTATCCGGGTATCGGGCCGGAACACGCCTTTCACAAAGACAATGACACCGTCAGCTACGATAATATCACCGACGATGAAGCGCTCGATGCCTTTGTATGGCTCAGCCGTCGCGAGGGGATTATCCCCGCATTTGAAAGTTCCCATGCCGTTGCCTACTTGAAAAAGATGCCCGACATCAAAGACAAACTCGTCATCGTCAATCTCTCCGGCCGAGGAGATAAAGATATGATTCAGGCAAAACAAATTTTAAATTTCGATAACTAAGGCTGTCCGTGGAAGACTTATTAATTGGGTGGCTCAAAGAATACGGCTACATTGTCCTCTTTTTCTGGAGTATTTTAGAAGGTGAGATGGGGCTGATTATGGCCGGTATCATGTCTCATACCGGAGACATGATACTGCCGATCGCTTTAGTCGTCGGTGCGCTCGGCGGTTTTATCGGTGATCAGATATATTTTTATATCGGGCGATATAACAAAGGGTTCATTCAGCGGAAATTTCTTTCTCAGCGCCGCAAATTTGCCATTGCCCACCTCCTGCTCAAACGGTACGGTTGGCCGATTATCTTTATTCAACGCTATATGTACGGGATGCGTACCGTTATCCCTATGGCGATCGGTCTGACCAAATATTCCGGCCGCCAATTCGCTTTTATCAATTTGATCAGTGCTTTTTTCTGGGCTGCCATTACCATGATCCCGGCGTATTATTACGGTGCCGAGATACTGGAATTGCTCAAATGGGTTAAAGAACATTGGTATTTGGCCATCCCGTTAGTCATCACGATCATTACGACGGTTGTCTATAACCTCAACCGATTGGAAAAAAAACTTTTGGAGAAACGCCGTGAACGTCAAACTGTATAATCAACCCCTTGCAAAAATCGGAGCCGAACTTACCTTAGAGTTTGTCAGTGCCGCGGCATTTGAAACGCACCCCCATCGTCCCCTCTTAACACAGGCGGGATTTAAAGCCGACCATGAACAAATCTGTGCTCTGCACGAACACCGTCTTCTCGTATGCGGCATCGACGCTGCACAAAGCGATGAGTATTATCGATCCGCCATGGCAACCGTTATAAGAGCCGCAATGAACTATGGATACAGCTCTCTCAAATGTTCCCAATACACCCCCGAGCGTTTCCGCGCCTTAATCGAAGGGGTCGTCTTGGGAAGCTATAAATTCGAAAGCTATAAATCGGATCCTAAACCCTCCGCACTGAGCGAAGTGATCTTTTCAAGTGAAAATAATGACGGATCATCCAACGCGGTCGATACATTGGAGGGGATCTTGAATCAAACCCTTATCATTTCGAAAGCGACCAATTTTGTCCGCAATCTGGTCAACCAGACTCCTGATGATATGACGCCGCAGCAGATGGCCATCACCGCGGACGCTCTGGCTCAAAACAACAATCTCGAATGCACTATCCTCGACGTCAACGGCCTCGAAGATGAAAAAATGTTTGCCATGCTCTCCGTAGGACGCGGCTCAGCCCACCCTCCCCGCCTTATCCACCTCGCCTACAAACCCGAAAATCCTAAAAAGGTCATCACCCTCATCGGTAAAGGGCTAACTTATGACAGCGGCGGGCTCAGCCTCAAAGCGGCAACCTCGATGGTCACGATGAAGATGGACAAAGCCGGCGGATGTGCCGTTATGGGGATCATTAAGGCGGTCAGTGAGCTGAAACTCGATATCGAAGTGCACGCGTTTGTCGGAGCGGTTGAGAACATGATCAGCGGCAACGCCTACAAACCCGATGACGTTCTCCGTGCCAAAAACGGCAAAACGATCGAAGTACGAAATACCGATGCCGAAGGTCGCCTCGTCCTCGCCGACGTTTTAGGCTATGCGCAAGAAAACGTCAAAGCGGACTACCTCTTCGACTACGCGACCCTTACGGGTGCTTGTATGGTAGCCCTCGGGCCGTACACGACAGGGGTTATGGGACACAACGAAGCACTCAAACAAACGTGGGTAGAAGTAGGTGCTTCTGCGGGCGAATACTGCGGTATGCTCCCGTTCAACCGCCACCTCAAAAAACTGATCAAAAGCGATCTTGCCGATGTGTGCAATGTCTCGTCTAAACCCTACGGCGGAGCGATCACGGCGGCGCTGTTCCTCGATAACTTTATCGATGAGGACATGAAAGAGAAATGGGTTCACTTCGATATCGCGGGTTCTGCCTATACCGAAAGCGCGTGGGATGTCCATACCTACGGCGGTACAGGCGCGGGTGTCCGTATGAGCCTCAACTGGCTCATGGAGCATTGTAAATAAATCCCCGTCATTCCCGCGAAGGCGGGAATCCAGCTTATAACATCCGATAAACTTCTTTTCGGTGCGCCACTTTGACGACATACACCGTCACAATTTCATCTTCAATCTCGTATAAAATCCGATAATCCCCTACTCTGAGTCGATACTTTTCGTCCCCGCTCAGTTTTTTACATCCATTAGGTCTTGGGTCATTCGAGAGTTCTTGAATATGAGAAATAACTCTTTTTAAAATCGTAGAAGGAAGATTTTCAATCTCTTTTGCCGCCGATTTTTTGATCTCGATCTTATAGCTTGCCATTGGCTTCCAGCTGTTTTAAAAACGACTCGAATGACAACGTCTCTTCATTTTTTCGCTCGTCAAACGCTTTAAGGTCGATACTGTCTTCTCTAAACGCATCGATAACGATGTTGTTTACAAGAGACGAGAGTGACTCGGAAGTCTCTACTGCTTTGAGTTTGAGGAGTTTGAGGATGTCCTCATCGAGGGTAATAGTGGTTCGTACACTCATAGAATCTCCTTTTTAAGCACATTATAGCATAACTGCATCATGATGATATTGCATCATAAAAAAATTTAAGACTTTCATAGTAAAATAAATTAAAATCGTTGATGAATGTTTTTTCTTTTCTTCTTATAAACATTAATATACTAAACCAGTAAGGTTAAATATGAATCCACATATTACTATAATGTACGAAGAAGATTTCTCAAAATCAATATTTGATGAATTCATTAATACATTATCTTCTAACAATTTATCTATTCAACTTTTACCAAGAGAAAAGAGTGGACCTTTTGCAGGGATTGAATGGTTACTACCAACTGCCGTTATAGCATATATTAGTAAATCCTATTTTGATGGGTTTTTAAATGAAATGGGAAAAGATCACTATAATCTATTAAAAAAAGGGTTTTTATCATTAAAAGAAAATTTAGTTGGTTCAAAAGCTCCAAAAGTAACGTTAGTCACATCAAGTTTCTCGGAAAATAAAGTAAAAAAGGACAATCCTTATTCCTTTACATTTTCCATTATATCCGATGCAGATGATAATAAAAAATTTAAGTTATTAATTAAAAAAGATATTTCTGATGATGAATATAATAAAACTATTGATTCATTTTTAACGTTTTTACAAAAATATCATAATGAAAATTTAAATGATGAAATGCGAGCTGAAATCAAACAAAACACTTTTGCAAATACTACCTTAGTAGCTTTTAATCCAGAAATAGATGAACTTATATTCGTTAATCCAATTCCACAAAGAAAAAAAGCATAACAAGTCATTAGAACACTGGCATTCCATTCGTGGTGAGCTTAGTCGAACCATGAACCTTCCACCCTTCAACTCGATCAAGGCGAACGGTCTCTCATCCTTTTCGATATTAGTCTAAATAAAGTCTTTATTTAGTACTATCATTAATCATAATTAAGGATTTACCATGAATTTAGCGACCAATATTCGCCCTTTCATTACTAAAAACAATTCCTTGGCATTATTAATATTCATTGCACAAAGTGAAAAGGATATTAAAAACAATCGTTTCGAATCACAAGAGAGTTTTTTTGAAAAAATCGAGAAAAAACTAATGTCATAAAAATAAAATTTCTTTCATTACCTAGTTCCCGTTCGTGGTGAGCCAAACTTTTTACCCTTCGACAAAACAAGGGTACCGTTCGCGATGCGATGTTTCCTTGAGCTCAGGGCGAACGGATAAAAATACATTGCCTCTCCCCTCAGTCCCCACTCAACAACACTGTATTATAATTGCACCAATACTTTACGCATCGAAACACTATCAAGGAAACACTCAATGGGCTTATCAATCGGACTCGTAGGATTACCAAACGTCGGAAAATCGACCACCTTTAACGCACTTACCAAAGCACAAAACGCCGAAGCGGCAAACTATCCGTTCTGTACGATCGAACCGAACAAAGCAACCGTTCCGGTACCCGATGTACGTTTGACTGAACTTGCGAAAATCGTAAACCCTGAGCGTATCCAACACTCGACGCTCGATTTCGTCGACATCGCCGGTCTCGTTAAGGGGGCTAGCAAAGGTGAAGGTTTGGGGAACAAATTCCTCTCCAACATCCGTGAAACCGAAGTTATCTTGCAGATCGTCCGCTGTTTTGACGATGAGAACATTGTCCATACCGAAGGACGCATCGATCCGCTCCAAGACGTTGAGATCATCGAAAACGAACTGATCTTTGCCGACATCGAAGTATTGACCAACCGTATCGAGCGTCTCAAAAAACAGGCGAAAAACGAAAAAGACGCCGCAGTGATGATGGCGTTTGCCGAAGAGTTGGCGGAGTTTTTAGCGGAAGGGAACCTTGCCCGCAACTTTCCGAAAGCCGATTCGGAAATGTATGAAAAACTGATGAGTGAAACTCGTCTTCTCAGTGCCAAAGAGATCATGTACGGTGCAAACGTCGATGAAGACGGCCTTAGCGAAGACAATGAATACGTTCAACGTCTCCGCGAACACGCCGCAAAACACGGATGTGAAGTGATCAAACTCTGCGCGAAAATCGAAGAAGAACTCGTCGGTATGGAAGATGACGAACGTGACGAGTTCCTCCGCGATATGGGTGTCGAAGAGTCAGGCTTAGAGCAGATCATCCGAAAAGGGTTCGATAAACTGGGTCTCATGAGCTACTTTACCGCCGGGGTCAAAGAGGTTCGTGCCTGGACAATCCATAAAAATACAACTGCCCCTAAAGCGGCGGCTGTCATCCATAACGACTTTGAAAAAGGGTTTATCCGCGCCGAAGTGATCGGATATGAAGATTTCATTGCCTGCGGCGGCGAAGCCAAATCGAAAGAGGCAGGGAAAATGCGTTTGGAAGGTAAAGAGTACATTGTGCAAGACGGTGATATCATGCACTTCAGATTTAATGTATAATAATTGAAACTATTGCCTCTCATAATGGGGCAACAGTACCAAGGAGTGATATATGCCTCTCAAGTATGCCGGCCCCAAACCTCTTATCTCGGCTCACGGGATATCCTTTGATCTGAATAAAGAAGATAAGTTCGTTTATCTGAGTATCGTCGCAGAACTTATTCAGGCACTAAACCATGAATATGAGGGGGGTAAACGCTATACCTACCTCGCTTCCAATAAACCGATGGATACAGACCGTATTATTGATCTTATCCGACAAAACGATCCGCAACTGGACCAAGAGATTTCGGAACGCCAAAAGATAGTGGAACAGGAACTTGAAGAAGAGCTCAAACATGCACACGCGAACAAAGTATTGTGCGAAGAAGAGAAAGAGGTCTTGGTTAAAAATATTGAACTGATGCGAAATTACCTGATCAGCCGTTCTATCAACAAAACGGTTTATTACAGCGGCATCACGTCATTGGCGCATATCATCCAAAAAGGGCATATCGATACGATCTTCGCCCCTATGTTTCCGAAATTCCAGCATGTATTCCACTCGATACAGGGGGCGTTGTTTAAACTTCACCCCGCGATTGACAGCAATATCGACATTTACGAGGAAGACGGCCATCTCAGCATCCGCCTCGACATCCTCTTTAGAACGTAAGCCGCCCGATCGTCTGGGCGAACTTAACGTTATGTCCGCTTGAAATACCGAATTCAACCATATCTTTTTCACACAGCATCACAATGGTCGATCCCATACGGAAGCATCCGAAATCGTCCCCTTTGCTCAAATAGAGGTCTCGATAGCTGTATTGGCTCGGAGTTAAAACCGTATTGGTACGGATACGCGGCTCAAAGCTCACCTCCATCTCACCGACATTCAACGCCCCCACCAAGATCAGGAAAAACCGTTTCCCCTCGGAGCTGAGACACTCCAAAACGACCCGCTCGTTTTCGATGAAAAGATTGACCTGTTTTTTCAGTGACGGGATATTGACCGGATAGAGTTTTCCCGGGATATGGACGGCATGAAGCACCTGCATGTCGATCGGTGCATGATAGCGGTGGTAATCGCGCGGTGAGAGATAAAAATTGACAAAGGTTCCGTTATGGACACTTTTTTTCGAATCGCTGCTGATCCCATCCCCTAAAACACCGTCAACACTGTAGCTCATCCCCTTGATCTGCAATGCCAAATCGTCTTCGATAGCTCCGCATTCGGTGATAAGCGAATCGCACGGGCTGATCATATCGCGCGGATCGGTTGAAAAAGAGCGTTTATGGCGAAATCTTCGGGTAAAAAGGGCATTAAGGCTTGGATAACTCTCAGGTACATCGAAATCGCTCATATCAAGCCCCATCATCTTAACGTAGGCATGATTGATAGCGCTCTGGAATCTTTTTCCATGCGTTTTGGACGCAAAACGTCCGAAGGTTTGGGAAATAGCAGAGGTGATGTGTTGTTTCAATGGTTACTCCTGTGTTTCATCGGTTTGAATTTGTCGTTTGGCGATCTCTTCGATCAGTACGGTGGCATAGCACCCTTTCGGGAGGGTGAAATGGAGTTCGAACCACGCATCGTTCTCTTTATACTCCCCCTCGATCTCTTCGGGAAAAATCCATCCGTAGCGGCGTGCACCGTCAATCCCGCTCGCGATCGCGTCATACTCTTTTTCGACACTTTCGGCCAATCCTACGGCACGCGTCGCACGCTTGCCGCTAAGCAATCCCGTCACCGAAATATCCCGTTTGAAAAATCGCTCACACTCGTCTTCGCTCTCATAATAAAAAATCTTACCGTACGGGTAATGCATCATTACATCCCCGTGGATCAGTTTAAAAGGGTGTTTTTGGACTTTCATCGCTTCGATTTCCTCTTTCGGAAACGCCAATACACTGCACAATTCATCCACTCCGAAACTCTCTATGAGCGTCGAAATCTGAACGCGTCGGCTCAACCAATCGTTAAAAAGAAAACTCTGATAGGCATTGACGTAAAACTGCGCCAATTTTTTATTTCGCTCTTTGAGCGTCCCCGCCAAAATCGCTGAGCCTTTTTTATAGTTCTCTCCGTCAAGTCCGAAACGCTGAAATCCGAAATAGTTCGGCATCCCCTGTTTTTTGATCATTTTTAGCGCTTCTTGAATTTTAAACGCGGCGGTCGGATTGACCTTTTTGAGACGGATAAAAAATCGGTTCCCTTTGAGGTGACCGACACGGATTTTATTGTTGTGATAGGTTTTCTCTAAGATTTTGATCCCTTCATGCTCGAAGTTCTCCAAAACAGCCTCATATTTGCGCGGCAGAGAGATATATTGTTTGGTTTGGGCATTCTTGTCTTTAAGCCCCGCATAACCGATATCCCGCCCTTTGATCCCCAAGTGGTTGCTGAAAATATCGATCATCTGCCACGTCGAGAGATTTTTTTTACGCACGTGTAGTACCAGATGTTCCCCATCACCGCTAAAAGGATAAAGCGGTATCTCATCTACGACGAAATCGCGCGGCGATTGGCGAAAGTGAAACTCGATCGGGCTGTGAGGAAGATAATATTGACGTTCCATGAAACTCCTAAAAATGGTGCGCTTTGCAGCGATTGGTAAAGCTTCCGCGCACAGCGCGGGCGACAGGTGTGATCGTCGTTCGATTACGTGCCGCGATGCGGCGCAGGGTTTGCAGACGACGGGGAGAAAAAGCGATCAGCATCTCATACTCTTCTCCGCTGCACCCTATCTTTTTGGGAACTTTTTTTGTAAATCGTACCCCCATCCGGTTGGCACGGCACAGTTTTTCGATATCACTGAACAATCCGTCAGAGATATCCATTCCGCAGCGCAGATGGGGACGCGCTTCCGAAACAAACGATTGGCGCAGTTTCGGCGAAACGAAACGGTTTTTCGTATGAACGCTCCCCCCCGCCATCAGGTAGCGGAGCTGTTTTGCCGATTTGCCGATCTCTCCGGTATAAGCGATCATATCCCCGCGCTTTAGCCCGCGGCGCAGCAGCGGATCGGCTGTATGCGAGATGATCGTAACGGAAAGATCGATCTTGGAATTGCCGATCGTATCTCCCCCGATGATTTCGATACCGTACTCTAATGCGGCGGTACGAATTCCACGTGAGAGTTCATCCATCTGATAAAGGCTCATCGACTTGGGGATTGCGGCACCGACCAATGCGTATTTCGGTACCGCATTCATCGCTATCGCATCCGAGATGTTGATGATCATCGCTTTATAACCGATTTGATAAGGGGTAAGCCACTTTCGTTTAAAATGGACATTTTCGAAAAAAAGATCTTTACTGTATATCCATTTTCCGATTACCGCGCCGTCGTCACCGATAGGGGATTTTGAAGAGCAAAAAGTGGAAATAAAATAATTCTCTGCGTTCACGCTCTCTACCCGTCTTAAAAATATTATCATTATAGACAAAATGAGATTACGGTTCTGTTAAAGCACTGTTTTCTCCCTATAAATCCGAATTTATCAAGAATATCCCCTGTGCGGCTCTACAATACTGTAACTTTTCCACTCATATACGGTAGCAACAATATCATTATTGTTACTATTTCGGACAACAATAAAGAGTTTCAATCCCAAGCAAACACTATAATCCTTTTTAATCTTACCCAAGGAGCGGCGCGCTATAATCGTCCACAGATTTTATCAACTAAGGAAGGCGTATGAGTATTCCCATTTATACTTATGATGCGGTGATTGTCGGAGCAGGACTAGCCGGATGTGCGGCAGCTCGCGAGTTGCAAAAAGCCGGCAAAAAAGTTGCCGTCGTCACAAAACTACACCCGTTACGGAGCCACTCAGGTGCGGCTCAGGGGGGAATCAACGCGGCATTCAGCGAAGCTGACAGCGTTGAACTTCATGAGTTCGATACCGTAAAAGGGTCTGACTATCTTGCAGACCAGGATGTTGTTCAGTTTATGTGTGAAAAAGCACCGGAAACGATCCGCTGGGCAGAACGTATGGGTGCGGCATTCAGCCGTAACGAAGACGGTACAATCGCACAGCGTCCGTTCGGAGGGCAGTCTTCACCGCGCGCCTGTTTTGCAAAAGACCGTACGGGGCTAACCCTTCTACAAACCATCTATGAGCAAGCATTCCGCGAAGGTGTCGAGTTTTGGGACGAGTGGTATGTCGCCGACTTGTTGTATAACGAAGGGAAAGTGTACGGTGTCAGCGCCTACAACATTCGAAACTCTGAAAAAGCGATTTTCAATGCGAAAGCGGTTATGTTCGCAACCGGCGGATACGCCCGTGCGTTCAAAATCAACTCAAACGCCCATGCCAATACCGGTGACGGTCTTTCGCTCGTAGCACGCCACGGTCTTCCGCTTGAAGATATGGAATTCGTACAATTCCATCCGTCAGGTCTTTCAGGAAACGGTGTTCTCATCTCTGAAGCGGCTCGCGGTGAGGGTGGAAAACTCCTTAACTCACTCGGTGAGCGCTTTATGGAAAAATACGCTCCGAACGCTATGGAACTCGCATCACGCGACGTTGTTGCCCGTGCGATCATCCAAGAAATCCGTGAAGGACGCGGTGTAGGCCCTCGTAAAGATGCCGTTTATATCGACCTTGTTCATTTGGGCAAAGAGAAAATCATGGAACGCCTACCGGAACTTCGCGATCTTGCGATCACGTTCCTCGGACTTGATATGATTAAAGAGCCGATCTTGATTTCGGCAACGGCTCACTACTCTATGGGCGGTATCCCGATGGACAAACATGGTCACGTCCGCAAAAATAACTCTGAATTCGTTGAAGGGTTCTACGCGGCGGGTGAGTGTTCATGCTCTAGCGTCCACGGTGCAAACCGTCTCGGAGCCAACTCGGTTCTCGAAGCGTTGCTGTTCGGACGTTTTGTCGGTAAAACAATGGTAGAGGAAGTAGACAGCCTCACATTGCACCCGGCAAGCGAAGCGGATGCACAACGCATGATCGATGAAATGAACTGGGTTCTAACGAACAATGGACAAGAATCGGTTAGCGCCCTTCGTGAAGAGCTTCAGCAATCGATGACCGATAATGCCGGTGTTTTCCGCACCGCCGAAACATTGCAAGCACAAATGGAAATTTTAAACGATTTGCGTGCACGCTACAAAAATATCCGTATCGCTGATAAATCAAAAATTTTCAATACGGAACTTCAAGAGGCTATCGAGTTCGGTCACATGCTCGATTATGCCCTCTTTATCGTTGCCAGCGCATTGGATCGCAAAGAGAGCCGCGGCGCTCACTTCCGTGAAGACTTCCCGACACGCGACGACGAAAATTTCTTGAAACACACCATGGCATATATGGATGAAAACGGAAATATCAAACTTGACTACATGGACGTTACCCTTGGTCGCCATGAACTCAAAGCACGATCATATTAAGGAAGAGACTATGGATACGATAAAATCGCAACAAGTAACGTTTAAAGTTTTCCGTTTCAATGAAGAGACCGATTACCTTCCTTACTATAATACTTATACTCTCGACGTAACGCACGAGGAAGTTGTCCTTGACATCCTCAACCGTATCAAATGGGACCATGACGGAAGCCTCTCGTATCGCCGAAGCTGCCGCCACGGTATCTGCGGTGTCTGTTCGATCAAAGTAAACGGCAAAGGAATTTTGGCCTGTAAATCACGTCTGTTTGACCTTGTCGAAGTATTCGGCAACGAAATCACCATCGAGCCTCTTAGCACGAAACGGGTTATCAAAGACTTGATTATCGATAAAAAAGATTTCTGGGACAAGCATGCGGCAATAAAACCGTACCTTGTCAGCGACATCGAAGAGCATCCGGCGCAAGAGCACCTAGTCAGTCCTCACGATGCCGAAAAACTTCTCGAAGCCGACTACTGCATCCAATGCGGCGCGTGTCACTACTCTTGCCCTGCCTTAGAAGTCAATGACAGCTTTTTCGGACCGGCGGCATTTGCTGCGGCATACCGTTTCAGCGCCGATGTACGTGATGAGGCTTCTGTTGAGCGTTTGCACGTTGTCAACGAGGAAGCTCAAGGGGTTTGGGACTGTGTCAAATGTATGGAGTGTGCCGAGGTTTGTCCGAAAGAGGTTAACCCGATCGAAAAAATCACCAAACTGCACAACATGGTATTTGAAGCGGGTATCGCGAAAAACAATGTCGCAACCCGTCATGCCGTCGGATTTGCCCACTCGATCGAGAAACACGGTCTATTGGATGAAGGTGAACTCGTACGTTATTCTGAAGGGAATATCGGTGTTCTCAAACACGTCCCTGTCGCACTTAAAATGTTTACCAAAGGTAAAATCGTACTGCCATGGAATATGCCAAAAGCCGATAAATTAGATGAGATCAAAAAACTAATCAAATCTTCATCAACAGTAAAGTTTTAGGGAGTACTCAATGGAAAAATTAAAATACGCACTTTTTACCGGCTGTACCGCAAAAGAGAGTACACCCGAGCAGATGATGTCGACGTTGGCCGTTGCAAAAAAGCTAGGAATCGAACTTGTAGAGCTGACCGAAGCGTCATGCTGCGGTGCTTCGCACTTGCAAGATTACGATGACTTTTTATCTTTGGTTTTAAATGCGCGTAACATCGCGTACGCTGAAAAACACGGTCTTACCATGGTTACCATCTGTAATACATGTCAGCTCAATACCGCTATGACCAAACACCGACTCGATCATAATGCAGAGCTAAAAGCAAAAGTAAACGAAAAGCTCGCAGAAGTCGGTTTGGAGTACAAAGGGACTTCACAAATCACCCATTTCTTATATGCGATCATCGATGATTTCGGTTTAGATAAGATCAAAGAGATGGTGGTTAAACCTTTAAGCCAATTTAACATTGCGCCGTTCTACGGATGTCACAATATCCGTCCCTCAGAACTTCAAAATGAGACTCATAAAAGTCCTGAAAGCGCTTACACACCGACATCACTCGATGATCTTATCGTTGCCTGCGGCGGAGCAAGCGTGGATTATGTTGAGAAAAACAAATGCTGCGGTTTCCATGCAGAGTTGCAAGCACCTCGCACAGCAGCCTTGCTTACCGGGAATGCCGTAGCCGGCGCGATGGATGCGAATGCGGATTGGATGGTAACACCGTGTCCTCTTTGTCACCTTAAACTCGATACGCAAACGCATCATGCCTCTGTTGCTCTTGGCCGTGAAGTTTCACTTCCGGTTCTTCATATGCAACAAATGGTAGGTCTTGCACTCGGATGTACTCCTGCGGAGCTCGGACTAAACCACCACGTAACGAAAGTCGATTTCGTTTAATCCTCTTCATTCCCCTTCATGGGGAAACCTTACTTTTTGACCCTAAAATAAAAAATATTAAAGAGTTATTTGCGTCCCTACCCCGTCCGAAGTGAAGAGTTCGAGTAAAATCGCATGCTCGATACGCCCGTCGATGATGTGGGCTTTTTTGACCCCGCTGTCCACCGCTTCGAGACACGCGTCCACTTTCGGAACCATCCCGCCGTGTATCGTTCCGTTGGCTTTCAGCGATTCAACCTGCGCCTCGGTAAGGGTCGAGAGAAGTTCTTTATGATTGTTCAAAACGCCCGGGGTGTCGGTCATAAAAATCACTTTGCACGCACCAATAGCCGCCGCGACCGCCGATGCGGCAAGATCGGCATTGATGTTATATCCCGGATGTCCGAGAGCTTCATCGGCACCGATCGGGGCGATGACGGGGATAAATCCTTCACGTAATAGATTATGGATGACGTCAGATTTGACAGACTCAACACGCCCTGTCAGGCCGAATTTGGCTTCGTCTTTGGGTTTTGCCATCAGGAAATGGGCATCTTTCCCGCTGATTCCGATCGCTTTGGCTCCATGGGAGTTCAACAGCGAGGTGATCTCTTTATTGATCTCGCCGCTGAGAACCATCTCGACAATCCGCATAACCTCAGGGGTACTGACACGCTCCCCGTCGATAAATTCGGTCGGGATTTTCAAATCCCCAAGAAGCTGGCTGATACGGCTTCCGCCGCCGTGAACGATGACGACTTTTACCCCGACGAGATGAAGCAGTACGATATCCTGAGCAAATTTGGCTTTCAATTCATCCGAACTTTGGGCCGAACCGCCGTATTTTATGACAACGATCTCATCGCGAAACTCTTTGATGAACGGCATCGCGTCCATCAAGGTTTTTACGGTATCAATTTTGCGCTGCATGTACATATTCCTTAACAGTAGTTATCAATGTCTCGTCCAATGTTATGGAGAGTTCCAAGACGGAAAGGTTGATTTTTTTATAGGATGACATTTTAACCAAGTCTTTTGAAGTTACCAATAGGCTGGTCGCTCCGGTACGCTCTATTATCATTTCAAGCTCGCCTTGCGTAAAGAAATGGTGATCCTCGAAATAGATTTTTTCTACGACATCGGGTAAAAAGGGATCAAGCCGCTCAGGACGTGCGATAGCCGTCACTAGCACCATTTTATCGGTCGGATTTTTAACGGATACGGAGCGTTTAAAAGCGACTTTTTCCATCAGTATCATCGAATTTTTACCGCTCCACAGCCGCTCTCTATACGGTCCGGAAGGGAGACAATACGGATTCGGCGTCGGTACCGCGATAACGAGATCGAGCTTTTCGATCGTGTGTTTGCCGTATCCGTCGTCGAGCAATACCACTTCGCATCCCATCGCCTTGGCCTCCGCGATTGCCCGCTCTCGGATCTCACTGACGATTACCACGGCGCTTCCGAGCAGCTCGGCGTAGAGCATCGCTTCATCGCCGCTTCGAATCACGTCGCACAGTATGGTCGATTTGTCTTTGACGACAACCATCCCTTTACTTTGACGTCCGTATCCGCGCAATACGATGGCGGGCTTTTCAAACAGTTTCGCCATCTCGATGACGACCGGCGTTTTTCCGCTGCCGCCGACGGTCAGATTGCCGATACTGATAACCGGTATTCCCAGAGATTTCGGTTTACTGCGCCGATAGCGGATATAGGCACCGAGACAGTAAATCCAGCTAAGAGGTAAAAGCAGTACGGAGAGGATTTTTTGGAATAGCGATGGGGTGTATAGATAGCGTTCTCCCCAAAGTATCCAGAACCGTTTCAAACGCGTGTAGAAGCTACATCCAAAATTGCGTCACAAATCTCCTCAACATCATCGTCGCTGAGCGCCGCATAGTTCGGGATAGAGAGTACCTGCTGGTAGTTGCGCAGCGCTATCGGGAAATCGTTGACCCGCAGCGAATATTTAGATTTATAATAACTGAGCAAATGAAGCGGTATATAGTGCAACCCGCACTCGATCCCCCGTGCGGCCAGTTCACGCGCGAACGAGTCACGGTTTTTATCGACCTTGATGATATACAGCGAATATGCGTGTTCCTCATTGGCAATCGGAAGTCTGATATGGGGAGCATCGGCTAGACGCTCATTATAGATTTCGGCAATTTGACGCTGACGTTCAATATTCTCATCTTGCTTTTCTAGCTGAACGAGAATCGTTGCCGCATCCAGCGGACTCATCATATACTGGCTTCCGATATCGACGACATCGTAAATGTATCCCAGCCCTTCATCCTCGATCACCATTGCATGGTTGCGAAGCGACTTTGCCCGTTCCATAATCTCTTCGTCATCGCAGACGAGCATCCCCCCGTTGCACACGTTACGGCGCAGATGGGGACTGAAATCGAAACAGGTGATATCGGCGCCCGTCGAGCCGATTTTTTGGCCGTTATAAGTCGCCCCCAGAGCATCTGAGGCATCTTCGACGATTTTGACGTCGTATTGTTTGGCAATTTCATACAATCGATCCAGATCGACACATTGTCCCGCCACATGCGAGACGATCACCGCTTTGAGTTTTTTGGACTTGTTTTCGGCCAAATAGGCTTCAAGTTTGTCCAAATCGATCGTAAACGTATCAGGGTTGATATCGATAAAAATCGGCTCGGCATCAAAATGGCGCACGACTTCGGGGATAGAGGGATAGGCATTGATCGAACAAATCACTTTATCGCCCCGTTTGAGATCGATGGCCAGCATCGCCAAATGAAGGGCAGCCGTACCGTGTGACGTTGCCAGTGCGTATGAGGCTCCGACATACGATTCGAATGCCGCTTCTAAGTCTTCAACAATATTCGGCGCTTCTCCGTCGAATACTTCGTCAATCTTTTCGCGCTCATCTCCGCCGACATCGACACGGTAAAATGGGATACTCATATTCTCTTCCTTGTTATTCTATTCTGAACACCAAAAGAATAAAATCCTTTTGGTTACGCTAGCCGCTATGGCACTAAAGTGTAATATCTCTAGGGTAGTTGAAATCATGATTAGGCGTTCGTGAAGTCAACTTGGCGATTAAAGGCATTTTACGTTTAAACTGATTCTTATAGATTCTTGTCACTATCATATCGACTAATTGAGGGTTTTCACCATCTGAGACGATTTCTTCCACCGTATGACGCGCTTCGACGTAACGTTTCAACACACGGTCCAAATCGGCGTAGGGGTATCCGATTTCCGCTTCATCGCTCTGCCCTGCCCACAAGTCCGCGGAAGGGGGTTTGTCAATAATCGAATTCGGTACTCCTAAATAACGGGCCAGCTCAAATACTTCGGTCTTATACAAATCTCCGATGGGATTGATCGCACTGGCTAAATCGCCGTACAACGTCCCGTATCCGAGCATCAGTTCGCTTTTATTGCTGGTTCCCAGAACCAAAGCCCCTTCGCGTGCCGATATATCGAACAATGTTACCATTCGTAACCGTGCTGAGAGATTTCCGACCCGAAGCGGTGACATATCGCTCGATTCATACGCTCTAAGCATCGATTCGATGCTGTGAGTCTCTGATCTAAGGCCGAAAGTGGCGCATAATTCATCCGCATCGTCCAGCGAATTTTGGGATGAATAGTGAGAAGGCATTTTGATACAGAGCAAATCATCACCAAACGCACGATGCGCCAATACCGCGACGACTGCCGAATCGATCCCTCCGCTCAGACCCACAACTACTTTTTGCAGACCTGTTTTACGGACTTCCTGACCCAAAAATTCGCACAAATATCGGCTGATTAGCTCGTATTTACCCACCGCATAACCTTACTTTAGTATTAACAATTTGTATTATAACTAATATTTTTCTCAAAGAAGTCAACACTTCGTTAACGAAATACGGCTCAGTTCATCCTTACCGAATCCTGCCCTCTCACGTGCTGCGCAGTTGATATTGATTTTACGGGGAAAACTGTTCGGATAGTGTTTTTCGATGATCTCAAAATAGGTTGATGTCTCTTTTCCGACTTGCACACAAGCGTACTCGAACCACCGATCCCCCTTTCTGACATGATCGATCTCTTCATCCAAAATAACATGCAAAGCGGCAATGATTTTCTCAATCATCGCCTCATGGCGGTAAGGGTGCAGTTTGCCTAGTATCTGAGGAGTCGCGTCCAAACCGTTGGCTTCGAGATAACGGGGAACAACCGCCATCCGCTCCAGCAAATCGAGGGTGCGCATAGAGGCCTCGAACAGCGCGTCATGCACCGGATATTGGCCGTAATAGCTCCCGAGTTCGCGCAGCAGTGTCTCGATCATCTCGAAATGGCGCACCTCGTCCTCCGCCACGACGAGCCAGTCACGTTCATATTCTTCTCCGCATTCGCGGAAACGGTACACGGCGTCCAGCGCCAAATCGATCGCGCTGTATTCGATATGGGCGATCGCATGGAGCAGAAGCGTCTGGCCGTGCGGGGTGTTGAGTTTTGTCCGTCTGGGAACCTCTTTTGGATCGATGACGGCACAAAAATAATGGTACGAGGGGTGAGTAAATACGATAGGGGAAGTTGTCACGTCCCGCGTGATCTCACCGCGGCAATATGCGCTGTAAAAATCTCTGAAAAGGGATATTTTCCCTCTCGGATCAGATACGGTTAAAAGTGTTTCTAAAGTGCTGTACAGTTCCATAGCTGCTATTATATCGTGTCATATTCCACTCATGAAATTTTCTTTGCTATACTCTCTTTATGAAATCATCCGACAAAGCCTACACCCTCTATATCCTCAAATGCAGCGACGATACCTACTATACGGGAATCGCTCTGGAGATCGAAAAACGGCTGTTGGAACACAACACGTCCGATAAAGGGGCGAAATACACCCGCTATCGCCGCCCCGTCACCCTGATGTATCAGGAGAGCTGCCATGACAAAAGCACGGCGCTCAAACGTGAGCGTGCCATCAAGAGAATGAAGCGAAGCGAGAAAGAGGCGTTATGGATCTGTGGCTAAAAATCGCTATCATCGCTTTGATCGCTTTTGCGGTCTATCGCGAAATTATCAAATCGGCTAAAACCGCCTCCACACGCTCAAATCAAACCTCCAAAGCCGGCTTTATCAGTATACTCGGCGTGGGGAGCGTCGTAGGAATGTTCACCTATGCGGGGATGTCGATGACATGGGTCGAGACGCGCGACCTGCGAGCCTATCATCCTAAGAACTCTTCCCAATTCGTGAGCCTGTATGATAGAGGAGTGATCGAACTTAACGGAATGGTGATCAAAACCAATCTGGCGCGGGAGGGGGAACTTGCCCCTCTCGCCGAACAGCTTACACAGGGGTGCAACGGTGATGACGGATGCGAAGCCCAAAAACTCTTCGACTACGTCACCTCCATCCCCTACCGTACCGACTACACGAGCCGAAACGCCCTCTCGGTCGTCAAAACCAACTGGGGGGACTGTGATGATAAATCAAACCTCTTCGCTTCCTTGCTGAATGAGCGGGGGATCGATTACCGTTTCGTCTATGTCCCCCATCATGTCTTCGTCGCCGTTCATCTGAACGATACCGAAAATGTCCCGTTTCTCAATGCCAAGCTGACCATCGGGGAAAAAGATTTTTATTACGCCGAAACGACGGCAAGCGGAGCGAAGATCGGGGAGTTTAACGGGCAGTTTCCGTACAGTTTCGAGGGGATATACGATATGAAGAAAAACAAACCCGAAAAGCTATCGAACGTCAAGTTTTCAATCGGATAAACAAGACGAACCTTGTTTTTGATTTATGTTACAATCCGACTAAAAAAGAGCACATTTATGGAAATCCTAAAACGCCCGATGGGCGACTATCAAACCAACTGCTATATTATCAAAATTGACGGAAAAGAGATCATCATCGATCCTGGGATGGGGGCGACCGAGTGGGTTATGGCGAATGTCCAAAATCCCGTTGCGATCCTCAACACCCACGGACATTTCGACCACGTCTGGAGCAACAGCGCACTGCAAGAAAAGCTGAACATTCCCCTCTATACCCCTAAAGGGGACATGATGCTCCTTCAAAACAGCACGTGGATGCCGGGGCTTCCACCGTCAACCCCCGATGTTGCCGTAGAGGGTGATCAAACTTTTGATATCGGTGGAATCGAGGTCAAATTTCACCATTTTCCGGGGCACTGTCCGGGGTGTTCGATGATCGAAATCGGCGATGCGATATTTAGCGGAGATTTTTTGTTTGAAGGTTCTATCGGACGGTGGGATTTCCCCTATTCCGACGGTGAAGCGATGCGTCAAAGCTTGAAACGATTTGCCGGATGGACGATCGATAAACCGCTCTATCCGGGTCACGGAAATCCGACCTCCGTCGCTGCGGAACAACGAAACGTCGATTACTGGCTTCGCGCTATTTAATTCTCGATATTTTTCATCAGATCCAAGCGAAGAACGTGACGTTCGGTAACGACCGTTTTAAACTCCCCTTCGAATACTTTGATCTCGTGGACAAAGCCGCGGACCGTCACATTGCGCTTTCGCCCCTCTTTTTGGTGCTCAGTCGCTTCAAATGTAACCGTATCCCCTACTCGCGCCGGAGCCAAAAAAAGGCAGTTGCATGACGCTAAAACGACATTGGGTTCATTAACCGCCGCCATTGCGGCAAAATCGGCTGCACTGAAAATAAATCCGCCGTGAACCAGCCCCAAATCATCGGCACGCATTGCCTCCGATGTTTCCAGCATCACTTTTGCGTATCCGGCTTCCATCTTAACGATTTCGCCGCTGTAAACCGTATTGATCCTCTCGTGGGTATTTAGTGCCGTCTGCGGTGTTATTGCGACTTGAATCAGTTCATCGATGCTATCAGAGTGCTCTTTTGCCAAAATTATCCCTTTTTAATCCGTACGTATCCCCGCTTAGGGGCAGGGTATCCCTCTACTGTTTTGGTACTATCGGCAGGATCGAGAAAATCTTCAAGGCTTTGCGATTCAATCCAAGGTGTTTTACGCTGTTCATCCGATGTTGTTACGACGGTTCCCAGAACTTCAAACGACGTAAACCCGGCACGGACGCACCAATTTTCAAGCGCTTTAAGTGTCGGAACGAAATAGACGTTGGTGATTTTCGAGTAGCTTCCGCTCGGGCATAAGGCGACCGGCTCGTCCCCGTCGATGATAAAGGTATCGAGATAAATCTCACCCCCCTCTGCCAAACCTTGACCAAGAGCTTTGAGCATAGCGATGGGATCGCTGCGGTGGTAAAGTACCCCTAGACAAAAAATGACGTCGAACTTCTCTTCGTAAAACGGCAGGTGTTCCACCCCCAAAAGCTCATAGACAATATCGCTTTTGACGAAATGGTTGATCAGATCGAACTGCGACTTAAAAAGGGCCGAAGGGTCAAATCCGACCACTTTGTCCGGAGCGTCTTCGAGAAAACGGAACATGTAATAGCCGTTGTTGCACCCGATATCGGCCACTTTTTTGCCTCTGAGATTGAAATGGGGACGGAGAAAATTGTATTTTAGATCACTGCGCCATTCGGTGTCGATAAAAAGCCCGAACAGATCGAACGGCCCCTTTCGCCACGGCATCATCAGCCGTGCGATACGTTCCAGTTCTGCAACATCGACGGCATCTTCGCTTGAAAGGACGACGGTATTGCCCAACTCAACCTTTGTATCGATCTGTGCAAGTGCGCTCAACGCTTCGCGCAACGGAGCGATATTTTTCCACGTCATCCATTTTGAGCGTTCTTGGCGTACCGCGGCAAGATCCATAGTTTCTCCTTAGATTTAGTCCTATAATTTTATCCAGAATAGGCTAAAATGGCACCATGCGTATAGAACAAAAAGCCACTCTCATCTCCAGTTCCGTTGCCTTTATATTGGTAGCGTTGAAACTCACGTTCGGTATTATCAGCGGCTCCGTCGCCGTTTTAGCCTCCGCAATCGACTCTTTGCTCGACCTCGTCGTCTCGGCATTTAATTATTTTGCCCTCCACCACTCCGACAAAGAGCCGGATGAGCACTTTAACTACGGACGACGCAAACTCGAACCCTTAGCCGCTGTCATCGAGGGGACGATTATCAGCCTCTCCGCACTCTTTATCTTGTATGAATCGATCTCAAAGATCGTACAGGGGAGCACTATTGAACATTTGGAATCTTCCATTATCGTTATGGTTGCTTCCATTGTCATTACCGCCGCTTTGGTGCTGTTTCTCCGACAGGTCGCCAATAAAACGGGAAATATGGTCATCCGTGCCGATGCGCTTCACTACCAAACCGATTTGCTGAGCAACGGTGCCGTATTAGCCGCGCTCGGTCTGATTGCCCTGACCGATATCCCTCTGATCGATCCGCTTTTAGGGATCGGGATCAGTGCCTATATGCTCTATTCGGCATTTCCTTTGATCAAAGAGGGGATTTTGATGCTCCTCGATGCGGCGCTCGATGCCGAGAGTGTCGCTAAAATCAATGCTCTGTTAAACTCCCAAATCGAAATCAGTTCCCACCATGACTTGCGGACACGCCGCTCCGGAAGCGATATATATCTGAGCGTCCATATTGTTTTCAGTATCAGTACATCGCTCTACGACGCCCACATGGTAGGAGATCGGATAGAACTGGCTTTCAAAAATCTTTTCCCCGACGATACCGTCCATTCCCTTATCCATCTCGATCCGTATGATGATTCTGAAGATAATCAGTTAAATTAGGAGGGTGAAACTCCCTTAACGTATATTCGTTAGAATTATCCGATTGATTATAAAAAGGATAGTTTATGAAACGTTTTATCGTTATTCCCCTCACCCTCGCATCATCTCTGCTGCTCGCTTCCCCTTTATCTGATGAACAGGCCATCGCTAAAGGAAACCAAGCTTCTACCCTGCTGGTCCAAAAGCTCGGCGGCGAACTAAAAGGGCAGATGAAAAGCGCCGGAGCGATCGGAGCGCTAAACTTTTGCTCGCAAAACGCTCTGAATCTGACTGCGCAGGTCGCTACCGAAACCAATACCTCCATCAAACGCCTCAGCCTCAAAAACCGCAATCCTCTCAATGCACCGAGCGCACAAGAGAGCGCCCTGCTCAGCAAATGGGATGCACTGGTAAAAGCGGGACAGCCGCTCCCGCCGCATGAACTGGCAAAAGTATCCGACGCCGCCGCGGTCTATTACAAACCGATAGTCATTAACAATGAAGCGTGTCTGAAATGTCACGGAAATGTAGAGGGGGAATTAGCAAAAGCGATTCGCTCCGCTTACCCTGAAGACAAAGCAACCGGTTATAAAATGGGAGATTTGAGAGGGATGATCGCCGTCGAAGTGGCCCGCTAACGGGCGTATTCGACGACTCTGCTCTCTCGGATGACACTCACTTTGATTTCACCCGGAAACTGCACTTTTTGAGAAATCTCATCAGCAATCTCCCGGGCGATCAATACCGTCTCATCGTCGTTGACACTTTGCGCACTGACGATAACACGCACCTCGCGTCCCGCATTAATCGCATACGCCTGCTTAACCCCCGCTTTTTGGGTCGCGATCTCTTCGATCTCGCTGACACGTCTCAAGAAACTTTCCAGCACTTCGCGACGAGCCCCCGGACGGGCGGCAGAGAGGGTATCGGCGGTACATACCGCCGCACACTCGATGCTTTTAATCTCTTCATACCCGTGATGGGCATAGATAGCGTTGATAACGACAGGGTCTTCATTGTAGCGTCGGCACAATTCAACCCCGATATCGACATGATTCCCGCCGCTTTCTTGGGTAAGGGCTTTTCCGATGTCGTGCAGTAGCCCCGCACGGCGGGCAAGTTTGATATCGCCCCCCAACTCAGCAGCCATAATACCTGCCAAATGGGCCACTTCAAGGGTATGAGCCAGAGCATTTTGACCGTAGCTGGAACGGAATCTGAGCCGTCCGATCAGCTTTGTCAGCTCAGGATGGACCCCTTGAATCCCCAGCTCAAAGATAATATCTTCCCCTTCGCGCTGCATCGCTTCTTCGAATTCGTCGCATACTTTTTGGTACACCTCTTCAATGCGCGCCGGCTGGATACGTCCGTCTTGTATCAGCAATTCAATGGTCTTTACCGCGATTGCCCGTCGATACAGGTTGAATGAACTGACGATAATGGCATTCGGGGTTTCGTCGATAATAATATCGACACCGCTGACCATCTCAAGCGTTTTGATATTTCGTCCCTCTTTACCGATGATTCGCCCTTTTAGCTCGTCATCATCGAGATGGATGACACTGATCAGCCTCTCGGCTGCATATTCTCCCGCAAAGCGGGACGTTGCCTGCGCCAAAATATAGTTGGCTTTTCGCTTCAGCTGCTCTTTTGTCTGTTCTTCTAAAACACGTACTTCACGTGCCAGTTCCAATCGTGCGTTCTCACGTACCTGATCTAATAAAATTGTTTTCGCTTCGTTCACGCTCAATCCGGCGCGCTGCTCTACAATCCCCCTTAACTGTTCACTTTTTTGGCGGTAGTCATCTTTTAATTTCTCTAAAGTTCGCTCATTACGTTCTAAATTGAGCCGTTTGTTTTCAATATGCGATCGTTCCTGAGCAATTCTTTCCTCTTCGCTTTGTCGAAGAATCTCAAACTCGCGCTCTGTACGCGCTATCTTATCTTCACGCGAAGAGAGATCTTTTTTAACTTTTTCATACGTTTCATCGTATTGCTTTTGCGCCTCTTTTTCGATCTCTCGGGAACGCAGTGAAGCACGCTCTAAAATCATCTGAGCTTCATTTTCGATTGCTTTCGCTTTGCCTTTTGCCTGCTCCAGATAAAGATCAAATTGTGCTGCGGTAATCTTTTTTGAAATTAAAAATCCGACCAACCCGCTGGTGAGGGCGACTCCGCCCCCGACGAGTAGTTCGTTTAACATTGGTTTTCCTCATACTTTGCACCCCATGAGGGGTAATGAGCAGGTCTCCTTGCACATCATAATCATCACATACATTTTGCATCGTTCGACACGAGCAAGACTGAATAAATATTGTAAACGGTTTCGTTTTCAGGGTCGGAAAAAATCGATCATACATCCCTTTACCGAAACCTATTCGGCGCAGTGACCCGTCTACCCCTACCACAGGGACAATTGCTACATCTATTAAATTATATTTTCTATACGAATCCCGAGGCTCATAAATCCCGAAAGCCTTATGTTCCAACGGGTATCTAAATGGTACCATTTTGAAACTGACGCCATCCATAAACGGCAGATATACATCTTTTTTAGGGCGAAGAGAATAAACTGTTTTTCGAAGATCCGCTTCAAATCCCATCGGCCAATAAAACAGGATGCGCTGTATCCGTAGACCGTTAAGGACATCTTCGAGTAACGATCGTATTTTAGCGTCACGATATTTTTTAGTATACGGGCTAAGAGCCTTTAACCGCTTAAGGCAGTCATTTCTAAAATCGTTTTTGGACACTTTTTACCTTTGCTTCGTTATAATCTTCATTATTTTACTCTAAAAAAGGTTTTGTATGCGAATATCTCATTTTTTAACCTCGCTGTTTGTTTTGGCTTTGGCGTTTCAAGGATGCAATAAAAAAGAATCTACTGAGGAAGCAATGGTCTCAACCGCTCAATTCACCCTGATGGATACCCAAGGAAAAAGCTACAACGTTGAAAAAAGAGGTACCAATTTCACGCTTGATGCGGGTGAAGACAAAGTGGTGCTTTTTGATATTTTCGCGACCTGGTGCCCTCCGTGCCAAGCCGAAGTGATGCATCTGGGCAATTTGCAGAAAAAATACGGTGACGATCTTATCGTTATGGGTGTCACGATCGAAGAGGACAAAAGCAATGCGGAACTTGAAGCCTTTCGTGAAAAATACAAAGGGGGACAATACCTGATCAGCAACAAGGCCGACAATCAGAATCTCGCCCGAGCCATCGCTTCCACCATCGGTGTGGGACAGCAGTTCCCGATTCCGTTGATGGTTCTCTATCGTAACGGCGAATACGTCACCCATTATGCCGGAGCAACCCAAGAAGAGATCATCGATCACGATATCGCTGCGGCACTGGGGAAATAAGAATGTTTAGCTTTATCAAAAAAGGGCTGCAAAAGACGATCGAAGCCATTGCCGCGATCGCACCGGAGAAAAAAGCGAAAATCTCGAAAG
>Ga0265297_10002182_pt1 | contig 41301 bp, 37 predicted proteins | sample Munlanlwell13791_FD_192502 | JGI IMG/M metagenome (GOLD analysis project Ga0265297, IMG submission 192502) | Leachate microbial communities from a municipal landfill in Southern Ontario, Canada - Leachate well 137-91 | ecosystem: Engineered > Solid waste > Landfill > Unclassified | place... | reverse complement strand
GCCGCCATTGATGGCAAAACTTGTGGCGCTGAAAGGAATAGTTGGACTTATAACGAAATTACCGTGTTCTAAGATAAATTCCGCCGCGCTTATTGTAGATAAAGCGGTATAGGTAGGTGTTGATTTTCGACTTATCAATAGTAAGGGTCCCTACTCCAGTAATTGAACCTAAATTGCCATTTTGTGAAGATTTAATGGTTAAATCATAACTTTGGCCTACTATAGAGGAACCAGAACCCATAGAAAAGCTGCCAATACCATCGTCATCCGCATAATCCCAATGCCCTCCGGGACCACCGTGCCAAGTTCTCTTGCAATCAGCCCAGAAAGTAGTATCACCGATTAAAGTTATAACTGCTCCGTTTAATATATTTATGTTACCCGTATCGTAATATAATCCACTATAGTTTCCTGTATCGAAATCCACTGCGCCATCCAAATTATCAAAGAAGGCAGTTTCAACTTCAAAAGTCCCGCCGGCCAACAACGATGCGCCGTGCTCTAAAACAGTCTTTGCCTTTAAAACGCCAGTTGCCTGAACAGGGCCTTGGGCATCAATAGTTACAATGCCGCTTGATAGAATAGTTCCATTTATATTTATGCCTTGATTACTTGATAAAGAAATGTCTTGAGCGGAAATTCGTCCTGATAGGGTAAGAGCATAGACGCTTGCCAGAGCAGAATCGTATGGCCGGGTGGTGCGAAGAGTTACTTTTGCAGCGGAATAACCCGGTGGTGCGCGGCCGTTTAAGACACCGTAAAAGCCTAATTGGTCAAAAGCATCTATTTCTAGCGAACCTGCATTACCTTCGTTTGCGCCTGCGGATACATCAATAACTGCGCCTTCTAATACGCTCGTGCTTCCGTTTGTAGATTGAACAACAATCTGCCCGCCGTTACCGATATTAAAAGGACATGCTGCTGCGGTTGTGCTGTTTTGGCCGAACACGACTGAATCCCTGGCTATAATTTCCACTTTTCCGGCAGTCCCGCCATCATAGGCATTAGCAATAACTATGCCTTTTTGAAGGACTGTTGCGGCGATAAGGGCGATTCTTCCTCCATTTACATTGGCTATTGTCCCATTTACCATAATTGAGCCGGTATTGGTAATTGTTCCGTCATTGCCAGCATCAAGTATAATTACGGGGCCTACTGTATCAGGGTCTATAGTGGCTAGTGTTATATCTTCTACCTTAATACCACCCTCATTGATTATATCTGAATCTTCTGAGGTAATGTCAATTGAACCGCTTGCCTCAATTGTTCCTGTTGAAGTATTTATGATAGGCGCGCCGTTTGCCTTAAGCTCTACCACTCCATCGTGCTCATCTAAGGCGGCTGCCTGTATTACGCCTGAATTGTTTATCGCGTAGTCAAAAACATTATTTAAGACTTTTGCCGTCAGGATGATTTTCCCGCCGTTTGCCTGAAGTGTGCCGCTATTTTTAATTGCATTGTCAAAACGGTTACCGTTTGCATCAACAATTGTTGACTGAACCTCTTTGGCGACAACTACCGAAATAATCCCCTTATCATCCAGGCTCATTGTAATTTCTTCGCCTGACGCAAGAGCAATTGTTCCTAAATCAGCTATAGCAGCACCTTGGTTGTCTATTGCCTGGGAAAAAAGACAGATATAGCCTCCCGGCTTTGAGGTTGAAATTATCCCCTTGTTTACAATGTAACCGTTTTTGCCGGCAACTTTAAAAAATTCGTAGTTGCCCTTCATAAAATCTTCATTTGAAATATCAAGAGTTGAAGCAACCAAGCCGGCTGCGTTAACGTGGCTGCCTGAACCAAAAATAATTCCGTTTGGATTAACTAAAAAGATTTGTCCGTTTGTAGCGTTTATGTTTCCGAAAATACTTGAAGGGTCTGAGCCTGTTACGCGGTTTAAAGCGATGAAAGATGAATCACGTTTAAAATTAACTGTATGGCCAGCTGCAACATTGAAACTTTCCCAATTAGTTATAACTTTATCTACGTGAACGTTAACGTTTAATTCATTGGGGGTGCTGTAATCTAATTGCGCTTGAGTGTCGCCGCCGACTACTGTGCCATTTGCGGGAAGGTTTTGCGAAAAACAAACAGGTGTGAATAAAAAAAGAAAAATAGCCGCTAAAGCTATTTGACAAATTATTTTTTGATTTAAGTTTTTTAAAAGCCCCATTACAACCCGTGGTTTTCTTTTTTACACACCGAGTGGCGTCGGTGTAAGCACTGTTAGAAAACTTCGCTTTCTAACAGTGTAAACGTTTTCAAAAGTATATAAGATATAGCATTTTATTCAAATAAAGTCAAGCTGAGAATTTAAGATTTTTCTAACTTATTATACTGCAGTAAGTTATGAAGCAGAAATTTATCTGCGCTTAATTCAAAGAGCTTATTAACTCCGCGTTCCTTTCAGTCGCTCGGGGTTAATTCGGCTACGCACTTTTCTCCTAGTTTTGTTCGGGAAAAGTGCTGCCTCATTAAAATCTCCAGCTGAATTCAACCCAAGGATGTGCGCGATTGCCGTCTGAAGGGGGTTTGCCCAAAGGATAGCCCATTTCAAATTTCAAAGACAAATCTTTGACGTTAAACCTGACGCCATATCCCCAGCCGCGGAGAGTATCGCTCTTTTCTTCACCGGCCTGAGGATTATTAAGACGGCTGTTTGCCCAGTCATAAAAACCTACAAGCCTTACAGCATCATAAAGTTTGCTTCCCGTAAGCGGAATCTTTATGCCCTTGGGAAGACCATAAACGGGAAACGACCACTCAACTGCCGAATATATTCCCCTGTCTCCGGCAAATTCACCCGGGCCATAACCACGCACGCTTTGTGCGCCGCCAATCTGAAATTGCTCTGCGGCAACTAAATTATAATTGGAAAGCTGCGCTGAATTCTTAAATAAAAGCGCCGATGAAAACGGCATCGGCTGCAACCTGTAAAAATTAAAAACTCCTTTGACGAATTGCCCGCCGGCGCCCACGCGGGACGCTTTAGGGTCTTTGGCGGTTAATGCTCCCCACATGCGCGGAATACCTACGTCTATCTCGGGAGTTATAATTGTTCTGCCGAATTTATCAGTAACGTCAATATCTAAACCGTTTTTAACAATCCTTAATTCATCACGCGAAGATTCTGTATTTAAAAGATAGTTCTTAATATCTTTGTAATCAAAGCCGAAATTATACCTTAAATCAAGTATCCTGTTTGAATACATAGCCCTGTTTACAAATATACCGGCAATATTAGCTTTACCTACGGCGCTTAAAGCGCGGAATTCCTTTCCAAGCACCAAACGGCTGTGTGAATAATAGCCGCCGATTTCCGTCTTCTCATTTATCGGGTATACATATCTTAGGTTTTTCAGGCTGTAAAGGCTCTTTTGCGACATCTGATATTTAAGGTATAGCCTATCATCAAAACCTAAAAGATTATTATTCTCATAAACAAATGCCCAGCGGTTTTTTTCCATATAACGGGAGCCGAAGTTATCATAGTCAAAACCAATATGTATCGGTAGGGTATCCGTTACCTCCACCACTATATCGGTTGTTCCGGGTTCAGCGCCGGGAACCAGAACGGCTTTCGCCTTTCTGTCAGGATTTTCATTTATATAGGTAAGGGCGTTCTGGAGGGTTTCGTAATCAAAGTAGTCTTTGGGTTTAAGTTTAATTTTTTTTTCCAGTAAAGATGTACGGAAATAGCGATTTCCCTTAATTTCTATTTTACCCACCTTTCCTTCAATAATTTTAATTGTCAAAACACCGTCTTTTATGGTTTGCGGAGGAAGATAGGCGCGGGAAGTAGAATAACCTTCTTTTCGGTAGCCCTCGGTTATTTTATCGGCAACTTTTTGCATTTCAGAAAGATTCAGGTCTTTACCTTCATATTCGGAAACTATGCCTCTTATTTCCTTCTCTGAAAGCAATGTTGCCCCTTCAACAATTATTTTCTTTATCTGGACTTTTTTGGTATCTGCGGGCGAGGGTGTTTCCTTCGCGGGCTCTTCTTTGATTTCCGGTTTTTTCTTTTTCTTTTCAATCTGCTGTTCTATTGCCTTTTGTTCTTCAAGAGCTTTATCGCGTTGTTCAACGGCGCCGATAGTCTGCGAAGACGGCGGCACTTGGGCGAATACGTTAAAAGACAGGATAATTATAGCCGAAAAGATTAAAATTAGCTTGGACTTCATTCTCCACCCCCCTCTTTTGGTAGGGTTTTATTCTATATTTGGGTAAAAGTAATGTCAATAGAATTTTTAAAATACTGATTTAGCTATTAATTACTGATTATTTGTTAACAGCTAAACATTTTCTGGAGGGATTTTCCTGAATATCCGCCAATAATTTTTCAATATAATCAGTGATGCCTAAAAAGCAATTGCTTTTTGACTTTTGCTATGTTAAATTAGAGAAAATATAGAAAAGGTAGAAATTTAAAGTTTTTTTGCCCGTTAGTTAACCTACAAACCTCAAAGTGGAAGAAAAATTTGCCATAGCATTCAGTGAAAAAAAAGGCGAAGAAGCCGCCAGGGAACTTTCCTTAAAGATAAAATCTGTTTTCCCAAAAGTAGTAAAGGACATATTTTTGTTTTTTACGCCTCAATATAACCCGCAGGAAATTTTAAAAACCATAAATTTCGCTCTTAAACCCCGGATGGTAATAGGCATGCAAAGCCCTTTCCTTAATTTTGAAGACCGGATACTGGAAGAAGGCATAGCTGCTTTTATCATAAACAAAGAAGATGTAGAACTTAAAGAAATTTTTATAAAGGAAGATACGATACAAAAAATAGAATCTACTTTCAGGCTGTCTCTTAAGAATTATTCTTATGAAAAGGAATTTATTTTTTCTTTTTTGTCGCACCGTTTTAATTACCGCAATTACCTGCGTGGGCTGGAGCTTGCCATAGGAAAATCTTTTAATGTTTTTGGGGCAGGATACATAAGAAAATACGCCGCAAAAAACTATCAGATAATAAATAATACGGTAACCGAGGGCCTCATTAATGTCATAGGCGGAGGGATTAAGGAAGCTTCTTTGAGCGTTGCCGGATTTATTCCTCTCGGCAAGCCTTTTACGATTACAAAAATTATGGCGCAAAGAAGCATTATAATGGAAATCAACGGCAAGCCGGCTATAAACATATACAGGAATTATCTGGAAGGTAAATTTGATACCTTTATGAAAAATTATCTTTTCTCCTTGTATCCGCTTGGCATATATTATAATGATGATATACACCTGATAAATGTTATTGAATGCCTGAAAGACGGCTCTCTGGCATGCATTGGCAATCTGCGGGAAAACGTAGAGGGGCATATAATGTTTTTTCATTCGCAGGCGCTCTTGGAGGAACTTAAGAGAAAACTTGAAGTTATAAAGGGCCATGGAGAAGGCCTGGTATTTATGGTAAACTCTATGTTGAGAAAAAAGATATTGCGTGACCACGCGCAGGAAGAAAGCCGCGCCATTAAACAGGTGCTTGGAGATAAGTTCAAAATAATAGGCATATACGCTGATTATTCTTTTTTTTCCGAAGCAGAAAGAAGGGAAATAAATCTTGAGGCCGGTAATATACTTATGACTTTATGGAAATAGGCAAAATGTTATCCTCTATTAATCCAATTTTAGCTTCAATTATTTTTCTATGTTTCGTGGTAGTTTTCCTCGTTATTTACATTATAAATAAACTGCAGTTCATAAATATCCTTAAAAAAAATATTGAATACCTGAATAAAACTATCCGGGAACTTGATTATCAGGCAAAACTCATAATCAAAGGAGACATGGAACTGAAGCTCTACCAGGAAGAAGTGGAAGATAAACTTAATAAGCTTACTCTTCTTAAAAACCTCATAATATCTTCATTGCATATCCTGGATAAAGAAAACCTCTTTTCGCAGATAGATGACAAAACGATAAATGACCTCGGTTTTAAAAAGGGGCTTATCCTTGCAATGGAAGGCGAAGTTAAGCTAAATGCCGGTTTTGAGTCCGGGGAAGTAGATATCATTAAAGATTTTGTAAAATACAAAAAGAATTTCATCCAGGCCATGCCCTTGATTTCAGCTGATACGGAGGTGGGCTCCGAATTAATAACCGCCCTGCAAACAAAAGATTTTCTGATAGCCCCGATAAAAGCCAGGGAAAAAATATATGCCGTATTTATTTTAGCTGAGCTGGTTATACCTACGGATGTCCGGCGCGCGGAAAAAGAAATTTTTTCAATTATCTGCATGTATCTGGGCCAGTGCCTTGATAATATCCAGCTTTTTGAAGAAATTTACAATGCAAAAGATGAACTTGAGAAAAAAGTAAAAGAAAGGACAAACGAATTAGTTAAAAGCTTGCGGGACATAGAGGCAATAAGCAAAGCGAAATCTGATTTCATCTCTAACGTATCACATGAGCTGCGCACGCCTCTTACTTCAGTAAAAGGTTTCTCTTCGCTCTTGGTTGCGGAAAAATTCGGAAAGCTTCCCGAGGAAGCCAAAAAGCGCCTTGAAACAATAGATGACAATGTTGACAAGCTCGTGAATATGGTTAACACTCTTTTGGATATTGCGCGCATTGAATCGGGGAAAACAGAAGTGAAAATCGCTCCCGCTGATATCGCTAAATCAATCAGGGACGCCGGGGAATTCCTTTCTCCTCAAATGCAGGCAAAAGGAATAAAATTAGTTTTGGATATACCGGCGGCGCTTTCCGTTTATATGGATAAAAATCTTATTGACCAGGTATTTATAAATTTAATCGGCAATGCCATTAAGTTTACTCCTTCCGGCGGGCAAATAAAATTATGCGCAAAAGCAGCCGGCTCTCAGGCTGTTATTACTGTGGCGGATACAGGATACGGAATTGAGAAAGAAAATTTGGAAAATATTTTTCAGGAATTTTTCAGAGTGGATAACACAATAAATACCCAGGCGAAAGGAACCGGGCTTGGATTATCCCTCGTAAAAAGAATTATTGAGATGCACAAGGAAAAAATATGGGTTGAATCGGAAATAGGAAAAGGAAGCACTTTTTATTTTACGCTTAAATTGGCGAAAGAAAAAAATATTTAAAATATGGTAAAACTTAAAATTCTTGTAGTTGACGACGACCCGGATATTTTGGAGCTTCTAAAAGCAACCCTTGAAGAAGAATATGAAGTGACCAGCGCCGCGCTTGGCAACGAAGCCATAGAAAAGTTAAAAAAAGAAGTCCCTGATCTTTTGGTCCTGGATTATATGCTTCCGGATATTCAGGGCCCGCAAATATGTAAAATCCTAAGAAAAGACTCTTTGCTTGTGCATTTGCCGGTACTTATGCTGACAGGAAAAGGCGAAATTGAAGACAAGGTAAGAGGGCTTGAGTCCGGAGCTGACGATTACATGGTTAAGCCTTTCTCTCCGCAGGAACTTACCGCGCGGGTGCGCATGCTCATAAGGCGCTCAAATATTAATTTAGACGCAAATCCCCTGACGCGGCTTCCGGGTAATGTTTCAATAAACAGGGAATTGGAAGAAAAAATAAAAAGCAAAGAAAAATTTGCCGCTCTTTATATAGATTTGGACAACTTTAAGGCGCTTAATGATTATTACGGCTTTGAAAGGGGCGATGAGGCGATAAAAGAAACTGCCCGCATATTAATAAACGCTATTCAGGAAAAAGGCACAGCCAGCGATTTCATAGGCCATATCGGCGGAGATGATTTCTTTATAATAACCTCTCCGGAAAGAGGTGAAGAAATTGCGAAAAAGATAATAAGCGATTTTGATAAAGTATCGCCCAAGTTCTTTGACGAGAAAGACAGGATAAAAGGTTTTATTGAAACCAAGGGGCGTGACAACGAAATACATAAATTTAGTTTTATTACCATATCAGTAGGCATAATAACTAACCTGTATAGAGAGTTTACGCATACAGCGCAGATAAGTTCGCTTGGGGCAGAAGTAAAGGGATTTGCCAAGAAATTCACCCAAAGTAAGTATATTTTTGACAAAAGAACCGAGCAGAAGTATTGAACACGAATTACCGCGAATTGGTAACTAATTGCCACGAATGTAAAACGGATTTAAACTATTTCAGCAAAGAAATCTAGTTGTCAGAAAAATAGTTGTGTGGTATATATAGAAAGCTGTCAGATGCCAGACATCAGACATCAGCTTTTTAAAATAGTTAATGTTTTTATTTGTTTTGTAGTGCTGATACCTGAAACCTGATAGCTGACAGCTGTTATAGCGCGAGTGGTGTCAACAACGTTTCGCCGCAGGCGAAACTTTCTTCGCTGTTGTTGCCACCATAAGCTACCAAACTAAAGAAAGCCTTTCTAGAAACAACTAGCTCTTGACCAACTTGAAAACTTTGTAGCGCGAGTGGTGAAATGGCAGACACTTACGTTTGAGGGGCGTATGGCGAAAGCCGTGTGGGTTCAAGTCCCACCTCGCGCATATCTTCATTCATTTTCTCTATGGGTTCAATCCTGAACCGGAACAAAGTACGGTTCAGGATTCAATTCGGCTACAGCCTTAACTATGTTTCGGCTAAGCCTCATTGAAGTCCCACCTCGCGCATATCTTATAAAATACTATTGCGTATCACGTAACAGGTATCATGTATCACGTCTTTAAAACGCGCTACGTACGGCGTGTAACTGCGACGACACGGGTTGCTGCTACAGTATCCTCTACACTCTTTCCAAAAGTTTTAATCTGTAGGTAAGATAAGTGAGCTGGCAGGAAAAATCTACATCTTTAAAGATTACGTCTTGCGGCAAATTAAGCTTTAGCGGTGCAAAATTGAGTATCGCACGTATTCCGCATTTATACAAATTGTCTGAAATTTCTTTTGCGCTTTCTTTCGGCACAGTTATTACAGCTATCCGGATATTTTCTTTTTTTATTACATTCTGCATTTTTTCCAGCCCGTAAACTTTTATTCCGTTATAAGTTTTGTTTTGTTTATTTTTATCGGTATCAAAAGCAGCCTTTATGCATATACCCTGGTTACGGAACCCTTTATAAAAAGAAAGAGCCCTGCCTAAGTTGCCGAAACCTACGACGCAAACATTCCACTGCTGGTTTAAACCAAGTATCTCCTTTATCCTGTCAATGAGTTCCAGCGAAGAATACCCAACTCCTTTTTTGCCAAAATGGCCGAAATATGAAAGGTCCTTCCTTAACTGGTGGTGGCTGATTTTAAGAAAATCGGCAAGCTGGCGGCTTGATACTACTTTTTTATTTTCCTCAAGAAAATAAATCAACGCGCGCAGATAGTATGAAAGCCTGATAATAGTTTCTTCGGGAATCTTTTTATCCATATTTTTTATACACGAATTTCCACGAATCAGGGGACGAATTGCCACGAATAAACCCGTTTTCCATTTGTGGTCATTCGTTTTAAATTCGTGGTAATTCGTGTTTAACAAATTCGCGGTAAGTTAAACGAGTGCGAAAAATCAAGAATCCGATCTCCTCCGGATACCGTCTTAAGCACTACACCTTTTATGCTATCGTCTACTTCCCCTATGATTGAAGCTAACTTTGATGTTTTCCTTAAAGAACGCAAAACATGCTTTGCAATTATACTAGGCACAATAATAACTGCCCGGCCTTCGCAGGCAAGATAATAAGGGTCTATTCCGAGTATTTCGCAGGCTGCTTTAACATCGCGCCGCACAGGTATATCTTCTTCAAAAATTCTTATCCCTTTTCCGCTTCCTAAATAGATTTCGTTTAAAACGCTTGCTATCCCGCCGCGGGTTGGGTCGCGCATAAAACGGATTTGCGGGTAATTTTTCCAAAGCGGCGTAACCACCGGCCTTAAGCTCTGGCAGTCGCTTTTTATATTAAATTCAAAAATCTTTTTACGGCTAAGCATGACACTTATCCCGTGCTCGCCTATTGAGCCTGTAACTATTATTTTATCCCTGTTTTTTATGCTTTTAAATGAGGGGTTTACCGCTCGTATTTTTTCCCCTATGCCTGATGTGCTTATAAAAATTTTGTCCGCTTTGCCGCGCTCAACTACCTTAAAGTCTCCGCTTACTATATCAACTTTTGATATATTAGCTGCCTTCTTTATTGAGTCCGCTATTTTTATAAGGTCTGATTTTAAAAAACCTTCCTCAACAATTACGGCTAAACTTAAATATTTTGGCAAGCCTGCGCTTACGCAAATATCGTTTACCGTGCCGAAGACGCAAAGTTTACCTATGTCTGAACCGGGAAAAAATATGGGGTCTACGGTAAAAGAATCACAGCTATAAATAAGTTTTTCTATTGCCGCCGCATCCGTTAACCGTTCAAGCGCCGGATTGGAAAGTTTTTTCAGAAAAACTTCCTTAATTAAATTGTAACTTGCCTTTGTTCCTTCGCCGTGTTTTAAGGTTATTATTTCTTCCATGTTTACTATCTATTCAGGTTGCAAAACAAATACAACATATAAAATTTAATCTTAAAAATAGTTGTTATGTTTTTTATTGTTTTATTAATTGGCGGGCTCAACAGCTAAAACATTTATAATTACCCAGCCGCCGATTGGCGTTGTAGTAGAATGCGTGCTAAGAACCGCCGTAAAGCCGGTTGAACTTTCATTTTTAACCCCGCAAGAGGCAGAGCCGGCTGCTGACGGCGTATGCATAGTGCTTGGCCCGGCAGAACAAACAATGACAGGCGTTTGGGAAAATCCTTGACCGGAAGGAAAAACAAAACTAGCCTCGCAAGTATCTGTCGCGCAGGAAATTTCATATCTGTATGCGCCGATATTTTTTGCTCTTAATTTACCGTTTACATCCAATTTATAAAGCAAGCTCGGCGTATCCGTGTTAATACCCAATGTGCCCAGCGTATTAAGGCTTAGAAGCGTATTAGAACCTGAATTAATGCGTAATTTATTCTGGCTACTTAGCACAACAATAGCCCAGTTGGAATCACCCTGTTTTAATTCCAGCGATGCATTGCCTGAGCCTCCAGCTTTTATATGCATTCTAGCGTTTGCGGTGTTTTTTATCAGTATTTTTTCTCCTGAAATATCTAATTTATTTTCCGGCGTAAGCGTACCTATACCTACACGCCAGGAAGCGTCATTTGGATAAAATTGGCGGTTAAGTAGCGTCCATAGGCTGCCGCCTAGTGTCTGCCATTCATCTACAGAAGGAGTAGTTAAGCTCGGGGAACATACATATATATGGCTATCATTATTATTATAAATCAAAGCGCCTTTTTCTGTGCATTCTGCGCTGGCAACTATATCGGTCACAGGATAAAGCGTTATGCTGTCATATATGCCTAAGGGCGATGGATAGAAAGTAGAAAGAACAACCTCTTCCTGTTCCTGGGCTAAAGCGCCTGCGGCAAAAACCAAAAAACAAATTAGACAAAAAAATACAAAACGGATTTGTATTTTAATTTCTTTATTCATTATTCGTATTTGTTAAGGTTCAAAGGCTATTATATTAACGTTTTTATTCCCATCAAATCCCTGGGTAGTGCTTTTATTATTTCCTATGCTTATAGTAACACTTGAAGGCGACACGCTGGAGACCGTGCACATTAACCCGCTGTAGGGGCTCGCGCTTGCTGCGCCGCGCATATTTGGCCCGGCAGAACAAAACACTGTCGGGCTTGAAGTAAATCTATTAGCCGGAAAACTAATAGTTTTTGTGCATATGCGGCCGGTTGTAGAGCAGCCCGTAAAAGTTACTCTTTGCGCCCAAATGTTTTTTGCCCAAATTGAGCCATTTACATCAAGCTTATAATTTAAGTCTGGGGTCTCAGTCGCAATGCCTACCACCATCGGAGAATTTTTTATTACCATAAGAGGGCTGCCATTTAAAAAACTTAGATATGAACCGTCGTGCGCTTGTATTATCCAGGCATTACTTGTAGAGTTGTCCTTTAATTCAACTGCCGGGGAGCCGTTTGTCTCTAAAGTTAAAGTGGCGTCACTGGCGCTGGAAAGTAAAATATCTCCGCCGCGCACATCCAGCTTGGCTTCGGCCTGGTCAGAACCGATAGCAACATCCCAGTCGGCGGATTTGGGACGAATAAAAAAAGCGCCTGCTGCATCTACATCTTTTTCCCATAAAGAACCAATAGATGTCCATATGCTTCCATCACATAAATACATTTGATTGCCGGTATTGTCATAGAATAATTCCCCTCTTTGGGTGCAATTTGCAGTAGGACTTATATCATTTCTTGGCAATAACCTTAATTTCATAAATACCCCGTTAGGAGCGGGATAGTATGTAGTAAGTACTAAATCATCATTTCCCTGGCAAAAGCCCTTGGCGCAAAAACAGGATAAGCCAAAAATAATGAGCAACAAGGATATTTTTTTCATCTGATAAATCATGCTATTGTTCTATTGCGCTTACGTAAACCGGTATAACACCGGTAAGTTTTCTTGCTGACTCGTGAGAGGTAAGTGTTATAGAAACCTGCGTTGTATTTAGTGCTGCGTTAGTAACCACAGAATTAACCCAGCAGGTTAGTAGGGGGTAACTTGCGTTATTGTTTGGTCCAGGGGAACAAACAATACTCGGGCTAGACAATGCTTTGTCAAAAGTTACCGCAGGGCTGTAGCTGCACTTGGGCTGGCTGCATCCGGTAACTGTTATGTTTTTGGCAAGAATATTATTAGCCTTAAATTTACCGTCTACATAAAGTTTATAACTTTCATTTGGGCTTGAATTTCCTATGCTTACTGTACCATTTGAAGTTATGTCTAACAAAGATTGGTTTGCGCCTCCGGTGTCATACTGAGAAATACTCAAATTACTATTGCCAGTTGGAGATATAAATTGCCATGTGCCGGTTGTAGGCGTAGTAACAACAGTGGGGGTAAGGCTATACAAAACATCATTACAATCCCAATGGCATCCGTTAGGCAAATCTTCCCACCTGTAGCTATTGCCGCTGTGGGTACATAAATGTTGCCTGTGGTCAGTATTCGCGGTTGCGTCATCATACCAATAATATGTGCCGGCACAAGTATATATCGCTTGGATTTTTACATAATTACCCAGGCCGGTTATATCCTGATTTATTGTTGCGGTAAGGGTCTGATTTCTTAAATTATTCCCGCTTACATAAGGTATGCGATGAATTATACCCGCGGCATCTTTGTACCAGCCTCCTATTTCTTTAACCCGCGAGCTACCGCCTCCGCCTAACCACTGATACTGAAGGGTTGTAGTAACGATAGGCGTTGAAGGCGCTTCTAAAGTTAAGTAAGCACTGCCGGAATTTGTGCTTTCAACCCGCGTGACAACGGACGGAACATCGTTTTTGGACAACCTGATTTTGTTTCCGATGACGGTCAGCTTAGGAATAGTTGGAGTAGAAGTGCCTATGCCAACAGACCAATCATTGTCGGTATTGTTAGTATGAAGTGTTGTGTCGGTTAACGTCCACCCTTCTGAAGAAGAAATCGTTTGCCAGGAATTTCTTGCTGGATTAGCCGGATCTGTTGTACATACATATAACTGATCATCGTTTGCGTTAAAAACCACTTCTCCTTTATTAAAACATTGGGTCCCGGCATTGATGCCGGTTGAGGGGTGCAATTGTATTGCGTTATATTCCGCGTATGGTATAGGATAATAGGTAGTCACGCTTATAGTTTGGGAATGGCTATAAGGGATAAAAAAAGATAAAAATACACAAACTAATATTAAGAACCTACAAAGGAATTGGCTCATAAAAATATGATACTAAATATACGGGACATTTCAACTCAAATCATTATTTATCCCTATATCAGTCACGTATATTTTACCGCAAAAGTTTTTGCCCTCATGAAGAAAAAAACAGCGCTTTGGGGCGATAAAGGTAACAGTGTAATCTGCTTTTATGGCTGCGCCAAGGATAAAGCCGTCATCCGGAGACAAACCGGAAGGAATATCGCAGGAAACTATTTTCTTGCCGCTTTTGTTTATATCGCTTATTATTTTCTTTAAAAACCCGCTGACCTGGCCTCTTACTCCTATGCCTAATATTCCGTCTAAAATGAAATCAACGGTTTTAAGATGCCTTTTAAATTTTTTTTGGCTCCCTGGATTAACCACGCACACAGGTATTTTTATTTTTTCCAGAATTTCTTTCTGAAATTTTACTTCTTCATTAAAGTTTTTCTCTTTTAAGATTACGGCAGAAACTCTATAATTTTTAGCCGCAAGTTTCCTCGCGCAGGCAAGCACATCCGCCCCATTATTGCCGCATCCGGAAACAACGCATACTTTTTTACCAAGATTTAGATTATCCACTATGGCAGCTAAATTGCTGGAAGCATTTTCAATAAGTATTCTTTCATTAAGCCCGATTTTTTTGGCGGCTGCCTCCAAATACCTTATTTTTTCTACGCTTAAGGCTTTCATGTGTTAATTAACAAATGCCGGTTTTGGGAAAGTTTTGAAGATGGCGGAAATTATAAATACGCCTGGAGGCCATTAATGCGTTTCGTCTTTCTTGTCTTTCTTCCTAAAAAGGTCAAGGAATTTGTCTTCGTATTCCGTATAAACATTCCAGTGGTCCAGTTCCTCTTTAAGTTTTGTGGCCTTGGTTACGTCTTTCTGTGCTTCCTTGAAAAGCTCCTCTATTTTTTCCCTGGCGGATTGCGGAAGTTTGCTGTAAGCAGCCAGGTCTTTTTTAAGTTTTTCAATATCCTCTTCGCTTAAAGGAGTTGTGGTAGGCTCAGGCGTTTCTCCTTTAAGATAGCTTATTAATTTTTCTATTTCAGTTTCTATAAATTTTGCCCTATCGGTAAGCGGCGAGAGATTAAGATTCAAATTAAGATAACTGTTTATAACTTTTAGAATGCTTGCGCTTGCTTTTGGATTCTCTATCTGCACGGTATAAAAAGGAATTTCTCCCAAAAGGCAGGCGCCTTTTAGGCCGCGGTTTTTAGCAACACCCAATATAAGCCCGTTAAGCCCGCTGATTTGCCCCTCAGCAAGGGGTTTAACGCCCAACTTATCAAATTCTTTCAGTATCTCTTCGTGTGTTGCTACAATTTTAACCAAAGATTCTGCTTTGTGGTCTATGGCTTCCGGCTTTGCCGCAAAAGTAAGTATAAATTTGCTTTTATATTTTTTAACAAAAGTAATTATTGCCGAAGACAGCTTTTCTGCATGCTCTAGGGGCGGCTGAACCTCGCCCATAAAAAGAATTATATCAGGCAGTTTCTTGCCTTTTACATAATAGAAAAACCCTGCCGGCATTGAAGGAAGATTAAGTATTCCTTTTTCAACAACCACCGCGGCCGGTTTAAAAAATTCATCAGCTTCAAGCTTGGCAAACATCTTAAAGCCCATTACTTCGCGAAGAAACAATACGCTTCTGTAGGCTACCTCCCCCATTCCCGGCCAGGCAGCAATAAAAATTGGGTTATTTAATTTTGGAGTTGCTATTTCTTTAATCATTTTTTGAAAAGCTTTCAGCTGTCAGACATCAGGCTTCAGCTAATAGGCTATAATTTATCACAACTTTATCAAAAAACAAGTAGGGTTTTATATCCCAACTGATAGCTGAAGGCTGAAACCTGAAAGCTATTTACGCAAATTATCAAGAAAATCTTTCAGTTTTTTTTCTTCGCCGATATCCTTGGGAAAGTAATATTTATTCCTTGCGCCGTAATCCTGCTCAACAAAACCTCCGTATGAGTGAGGATATTTATAATCTTTGGAATGCGTTTTTATATGCTTGGGCACTTCTTTTGTCTCTTCTTCTTCAATATCTTTTTTGGCTTTATCTATCGCGAGATAAGCTGAATTTGATTTTGGGGACGCCGCAAGATAAATCGTCGCCTGCGCCAAAATCAAATCTGATTCTGGTTTACCGATAAATTCAACAGCTTTAAATGCGCTGGTTGCCAAAACAAGCGCAAACGGATTTGCGTTTCCTATATCTTCGCTCGCTAAAATTACAATACGCCTTGCTATAAAACGCGGGTCTTCCCCTGATTTAATCATTTTTGCAAGCCAGTAAAGCGCGCTGTCAACGTCGCTGCCTCTTACGGATTTTATAAATGCGGAAATTGTATCGTAATGATAAGAATCTTTCTTGTCATAAAATATATTTTTCTGGATACTTTCGCGGGCGATATTTAAATCAAAATTTATCTTCCCCGCGGAATCTTCCTTTGTGCTTAATATTCCTATTTCCAAAGCTCCCAGCGCTTTTCGCGCGTCTCCCGCGGATAACACAGCTATATGTTCAAGGGCTTCATCGTTTACCGTAATGCTCATATTACCTAAACCGTTTTCCTTATCGCGAATCGCACGTTTAAGAATAGCAATAATATCATCCTTGGACAAAGGTTTAAACTCGGCAACAATAGCACGCGAAATAAGCGATGGTATAAGATAATAAAAAGGGTTATAAATGGTTGCGCCTATAAGATTAATATTTGCGCTTTCGGTGTCCGGGACAAGAGATTCCTGCTGAAGTTTATTAAACCTGTGGATTTCGTCAATGAACAGAATAGTTTTTCTGGCTTCTTTTTCCAGCTTTTTCTTTGCCGCCTGAATTATTTTTCTGACTTCAACCGAAGAAGTAAAAGAGGCATTGAGGTATAAGAAATCGGCATCCTGTGTTTGAGCGATAATGAGCCCAAGCGTAGTTTTTCCGCATCCGGCAGGCCCGTGGAAAATAAGCGAAGGAAGCCTTTTGGCAATAATTGCCCGATTTAAAAGCTTTCCTTCTCCTAGAATGTGCTTTTGACCGATAAAATCTTCAAGTGTTTTAGGCCGCAGGCGAAGGGCAAGCGGAGTATCATTGTTTTGCATATATTTGTAACACGTTACACGTATCACGTAGCACGTTTTTAAAACAGGCTACCTGTTACGTGTGACTTGATACGGCTTATAAAATAACAAACCCTGCCATAAGTCCGTCTCAGGCGGCTGCATACAGTCCGTATCACTCAAGTGGGTGCTTCATCCTATTCGCCTCAGCGAAAGGAAATTCAGCTCCCGTTTATTAGGTGTTGGCTGTAGCACTTAAACCTGTTGACGCAACAGGCAGGGTTAATTTCCTTTTCTTACACCTTATTATAACATTCGCTTAACCCTGTTTCAAGGCAATCAGCCAATCTTTGTGAAAACGTTTACACGGTTATAAACGTTAGGTGTTCAAAAAACTACCATATTCCCTTTTCTACCATAAAGCAGGCATTGTGAACAACCGAAATACCGTTTTTTTCAGCTTTCTCTATCGCAGCATTTGACTCTGAGCCAGGCTGCATCCAGATTTCTTTAATGCCAAGCTGCCTGCACTCATCAACTATACGCTCAGTAACAGAAGCAGGCACAACTGTAATTACCAAATCTATTGTTGTATTGATTTCCTTTAAGTTTCTGTGGATCTTACTTCCGGCAATTTCTCCGTCAGTCGGGTTTACGCCCAGAACATTAAAACCGTTTTTAAGCAGGTCTCTGAATATTTTAAACCCAAACTTATTTTCTTTGTGCGAAACCCCCACAACGACTATTGTTTTTTTCTTTATATCTGTCATTGCTTTTCTATTTTTTCAACTGCGGCTTTATCCAGTTTTTCCAGGCCAGCTTTTAAAAAATCTGCGTTGCTTGAAAGCTTAAGATAAAAATTGCTTGATTCATCCAGCGCAATTGTGCCGGAAGCTAACACGCAATCTAAAACGTGCCCGCCGGATGAGCCGTCTTTGCTTATAAAATGTAAATGCCAGCCAGCCATGTTAATTTCTGGCATGTAGCCGGGGAATCTAAACCCTACGAGTGCGCCGTCTATATCTTTTAATTCAAATACATTTTGTTCCCTGGCTGCTTGGGCGAGTTTCTTGTAGGGCTTTGCCTGCCTGGGAATGCTGCGTACCTTTACGTAACTAAATTTCCCTTCTATTTTTACCGCATAAAAAATATTCTTTGAAGTGATTTCTTCCTCCAGTTGCTTAATTATGTTTGCGTAATCATTTCGCCCTTTTAGATTTATTTTTTTATCGGAATTAAAAAATTTTACCACGCAGAAAGCGCTTTTTTGCGAACCGGTTACGTTACGCACTGAACCGTCTGATTTTATCTGATAAAACTTTCCATCTAAAGCAATCATTTCCCCGTCAAGTTCATTAAAAGTGCCTATGCCGAAATCTCCATATTTTTTAATTTGCGCATAATTGAAGCTGGCCTCATACAAACCGTCCATCAGGGCATTCATTGTTGAAAATTGGGAAATTGCATCTTTGTTTTGAGGCGCATGCAAACAGCCTTGCAACAATATTAACGATAGAATGACGCTTACGAATATAAACTTATTTTTACTCATTTGTTTGTATTTAAAAATTTACTCCAAATATTATCCAGGGCTTGCGTGGCGCACTGCGATATTTTTATATCCACAATAGATGATATTTCGGTATCCGAAGGGTCTATTTCAACTGTCGGCTTATTCTTTGATTTGGCGTAAATTATCGGCTGCTGGATGTAAGGAAAAACGCTGGTAGTTCCTATGGAAAAATAAATATCAAATCCTCTGGCAAGTTCTGCCTGCAAAACTTTTAATTTCTCCGGCGGCAGATATTCGCCGAAGAAAACAACATCCGGACGAATAATTCCTTTACACTCAGGGCACCTTGGTGGAATTTGCAATGCGCTGTAATCCTTAACCGTTAATTTCAAACTACAGTCTTCGCAGTAAAGGCTGTGCATGTCGCCATGAATATCAATTATATTATGCGAGCCTGCGGCGCGATGAAAACCGTCAATATTCTGGGTAAACACCCATACTCTTTTAAAGAATTTTTCAGCCTCTGCGATAACTGCGTGCGCCCTGTTGAATGTGGCATTGCGGCAATTTTTTTCTATCTGCGAGAGGTATTTCCAGGTAATTTCGGGATGCATTTTAAGCACGTTTCCGGATAAAGCCTCCTCAACAGGCATGCCGTCTTCGGTTGTTTTATCGTTATATAATCCTCCGGCTCCTCTGTAAGTAGGCAGGCCTGATTCAGCGGAAATTCCTGCGCCTGTTATAAATAAAATGCTGCCTGATTCCTTTAGCAGTTTAACGACTTTGTCTATTTTCTTCGTTGCCTCGTTTGGCTGCTGATTATTCATAACTATCCGCAGGATAATTTTTAATTAGTTCTTAACAAAATTTTCTACGGCTTTTACCGCAAGTTCAATTACGGAATTTAAATCATCCATACAGAATACGCCTGTTGGCGAATGAGCGTAGCGGCTGGGCACGCTTAATACCCCCGTAGGAATTCCTTCCCTATTCATATTAATCATTGCGCCGTCAGTCATTCCTCCTTCAAGCACGTCAAGCTGGTATTTTATTTTGTTTGCTTTAGCTGTGTCTATAAAAAGATTTTTTATTTTTTCACTTACTATAATTCCTCGCCCCGCTGCTTCAATTACGGTAATACAGGCTCCGCCCGAAAGTTTCAAGTTTGATTCGTTTTCTCTTATCATTGGCGTATCCCCTGCGCTGGTTGTATCTATTGCTATTGCAAAATCAGGGTTTATTTTAAAAGAGGAAGTGCGCGCGCCTTTCAATCCTACCTCTTCCTGCACTGTGCTAACCACGTAGATTTGCGCATTAACTTTAAGGCGCTCTAAAATTTTTATCAACGCAAAACAGCCCACCCTGTCATCTATGGCTTTGCCGTAAAAAAGGCTTCCTGAAAGCGGCCCTGCATTTGGTTCAAAAATAATTGAATCGGCTATAGAAACTTTTTTTTCTGCTTCTTCTTTTGTTCTTGCTCCGATATCTATAAACATATCGCTGTATTTTATCGGGTTTTTTCTTTCTTCCTCTTTAACAAGGTGCGGCGGCTTCATTCCGATAATTCCGCAGACATCCCCTTTTTTGGATTTAATGATAACGCGCTGGCCGACGAGCACCCTGTCATCTATCCCGCCTATTTTAATAAAATTAAGGTAGCCGTCCTTTGTTATGTATTTTACAAGAAGGCCTATTTCATCCATGTGCGCGGCAATCATAATTTTCTTTGCGCCTTTTCCTTTGTGAGCTATTACATTGCCGAAACTGTCAATTTCTACCTCTTTCGTAATTTTCTTAAACTCGTCATGCATTATTTTTGTAATTTCGCTTTCATACCCAGAAACTCCTGCTGCATTAATTATTTTTTTAAGTAACGGGTCCATGCAAACCTCCTTAAATTAGTTAAAGTGTAATTTTTATTTATTTTTTGGCTACATTTAAATTAGCATGGGCAAGCCATTGCCAGCCTTTTTCAGTCTTAATCCACACGCTAAGCCTGGGGGTTGGCGTATCTGAAAATTGTTTCGCGCCGATTGTTTCTTTGGCTACCTGCACTAAATAAGTAACTATTATGGTATTTGCATATCTTGTAACATTAAATTTACTCAATTTACAATCGCCCAGTTTAAGTTCTCCAAACAGTTTGATTTCCTGTTCGCGGTTACGCATGCCGTCTTCGTGAACCGACTGAAATGCATCTGCTATTTTGGGCACATACATTTCTGCTTTGCCTGCCTTAATATCTTCCCACATCTGCCTTTCAAGTGTTTCTCCAAGGCTTGCGTCCTCCTGGGCATAAACGTTTACGCAAATCACGGATACAGCAAAAGCGAATATTATGGCAATTATTTTTTTCATACTGTCTCCTTCTAATTTTAGGTTACGAAAATTACGGATGTTACATTAAGACCTTGTATTCTCTCGTAACTTTACTTATGTTCAACATCGTATATATTTATGAGCTGCTTCCTGGTAACTTCAAGCCTTTGTGTAAATACGCCTGCAAGGCGTTTTAATAATTCGTAGCCCAAATCATGGTTTTCTTCGCATTTATTTCTCAGGCACTTTCCATCCAGAGCAATTGCGCGCGTTGAGGTAATTGCGCGGCAGGTAAATCTGTAAAAATGAGGCGGAATAAGCCATGACCAGCCAAGTATATCATCGCCGTGCACTGTTTGAACTATAATTGACTCATGCTGAGGTATGTTTATTTCCAGAGCAACCTGGCCTTCGCGGATAAGAAAGAATTTGTCAGCGGCTTCGCCTTCGCGAAGGAGAATTTCTCCTTCTTTAAAATGCACGTTGGAAGCGCAGCCTACTATGAAATCAAGATATTCTGCTTTTAGCCCTTTAAAAAACGGGTGCTTTTCTAATGTCGGCTTAAGGTCGTGCATATTTAGCCTCCTTATTGTAGAAGCGGATTACCGCTGATCTATACGCGGATTGCCGCAAGCGAGTTTGCGTGCGGAAATCCGCGTAGATACCCGCGGTAATCCGCTTCTATATTACTGCTAGCTGTTATTTTTTTCAACACGTTTGAGAAAATCACTTATAACCATTAAGTATTCTTTGGTTTTTTCCAGATGATGATTATGCGAGGCATTCTTAAAAACAAAAATTTCTGATTGCGGTATTTTTTTGTGGTAGAAGTCGGTAGTTTGCGGGGTGGTTTCGTCAAATTCTCCGCAGGTAAATAAAGTAGGTATTTTTATTTTATAAAGTTCATTTATCCTGTCATATTTTTTAAGAGTTCCTGTAATCGTAAATTCACTCGGCCCCCACATGTATTTATAAATTTCATAATTCATTTCAGAAAGCGCTCTTTTAAGGCAATCGGGCCAGGAAGGCAATCTGCAGACATGAAGCTTATAATAATCCAACATTGCGTCCTGGTATTCTTTGGAATCAAAATTCTCCGCTCTCTCGGCCTTCAAAATTATTTCCCGTATTTTTAAGGGAAGCTCCAGCAAATATTTCCGCTGGTCAAGCCCCCACATTGTAGCTGAAAGGCACGGCCCAGAAAATATAAGGCTTATTATGCCTTTGGGGGCTAGCTTTAAGATATAATCAATTGCCAGCATTGTTCCCCAGGAATGCCCGAGTATATGCACTTTTTTTAAATTAAGCGCCTCTCTTATCTGCGAAAGTTCTTCTACGAAATGTTCTATTGTCCAAATTGACTTATTGTTTGTTTTATCCGAAAGCCCGCAGCCAAGTTGGTCATAAAAAATTACTGGCCGCTCATTTGCTAAAGCTTCAAGCGGCGAAAGATAAAAATGCGAGGCTGCCGGGCCGCCATGCAGGGTAATTACCGGGGTTTTATCTTTATCGGCTCCTACTATTTTATACCAAACGTTTCCGCCGGTAACCTTGATGTGGCCTTCGCGCAGATACCCTGTATTTTTTATTTCCTTCATCATTTAACCAGCCGTATATTTATAATGCGTGAGATTAAAGAGCCTTTCTTTGAACCTTCGCCGAGCGCCAAGTCGCTTACAATTACGCGATTTACAATCCAGCTGATGTTTTCTGAACCGATTATCTGGCCATAGCCATGTGTTTCATGGATTACGTAAGGGCTATCCCTATATATACCTATATATAATATAATGTGCCCTTTCATCTGAAATATGGTAATTCCGGGGATTGCCTTTTGTTTGATTAGTTTTAGTTTTTCTTCTGTTTCGGCTCCGGCGGCAAAACTTCCGAGAGGCGTGCCTGTTTTTGCCTGCGCAAAAGAGTTACGCGGTAAAGTTACCCCAACAGTTGCAAATATTTCCTGTATAAAGCTTGAGCAATCCTGTTCGCCGCCCATACCGCCCCAGCCGTAAGGGCTGTTTAATAATTTAAATGCCTGGGCAATTGTATTTCTTGCGCTGTAAGGCAAATACCCTATGTTTGCTTCTTGTTTTTTGATGTAAGCTTTCTGTATAGAAAGCTTACCCTCTTTTGCCCTTAAAGGAATATTGATTTCAAAAGTTAGCGGATTTGCTGTTTCGTTAAAGGCAAATTTAGCGCCCATTCTTACATAATCGTAATACCTGGTTAAGTTTTCATCTAAAAAAATATCCGCCTTGGCGGATGTTACTACAATAAAGTTTTTAGCGGACAATAATTCTTTAAATTTTTCAGCTTCGCAGAAGGCTACTTTTTCTTTTTTGAACCAACCGCAGCTTGAAGGAGCCTGCGCATATACCCAAAGCCCGTCACGGCTTTCATGCAAAATAATAAGCGGGCAACCCGCATCTAAAGAGCTGTTCTGCAATTCGTCAAATTCCACATCTCCCGGCTCCCTAGTCAATATTGCCTCTGTTGGAAGAAGCCTCTGGTTGTCATAATGCGTCAAAAATCCGAATCTGGCATCAACTTTATTTTCTATCCGGGATAAATCCATATTTTGTTCTATAGCTTCATAAAAAAATCTATCGGCTAATTTATTGTTTGCAGTGTAAAATTTCCCTTTTGAAAAATTATCAATTTCTTTTTGCAGGCCGCTCTTTATTGTTTTTCCGGTATACCGGGAAGGCTCATTAAGGGGGTTAATTATCAAGCCTAACTCTTTTTCTACTTTTGCATTGAATTCTTCTATGCCTTTTGTATCAAGAATAATTTTGTCGGGATTTTCTATTTTGTCTATCCAAAAACCTGCTGTTTTCATTTCTCTTATTGTATTAGGAATAGTTACGGAAGCTGCCAGATTGGTTCTCTGCTGTATATTACAGCAACCGCAGGTAAAGAAAAAACAAAAAATGAATATATAATAAATTTTCTTCATTTATGCAAATAAACGGCAGAATTGTCCGGTTATAATTCCAAGATACGTGCCTAAAATATTTCCCAATATTGCAAGAAGTAAACCTACTGAAGCAAGCCCTGGCTCATAAATTGCAGCAACAATAGGGGCTGAAGCAACCCCTCCTATATTTGCCTGGCTGGCAACGGCCGCCAGAAACATAGGCGCCCTTAACAGGCGCGAGGCAAACAAAAGTACAACCGCGTGCAGGATAACTATTAAAAACCCTGCCGCAATAAGAATAATTGTCGCATTAATATGCGAAATATTTGACCGTGCGCCTATTGAAGTTAAAACAAAATACAATATAAAATAACCTATTTTTTCCGAACCGAAATTTTCAAGTTTTTTAAGCGGGGTGAGCGAAAGGGATATTCCTAGAATAGAAACAACAACAATTGCCCAAGTATAACTTGTGATAACATTTCTTACTATCGGCAATTTAGTGGAAATATAAATTGAAATTGCCCCTGCCAAAACCGCAACAAGGAATATAAGGCTTATTTTTTGCAAACTAAAATGCCTTTCTTTATCGCAGTTTACAGAAGAAACATTGCACGTTAATGCGTTGATGATTTCTCTGTTTGAACGATTCCACCTGTCATATACCGGTTGCAGCGTAACAAGCGCAACAAGTATGCCCATCCAGGTATAAGGAACAATTGTATCCACTATAACCATCGGCGTAAAAACAGCGTCAGGCGTATTTAGCGCTTCTTTTACCGCAATCATATTGCTGCTTCCGCCTATCCAGGAAGCTGACAAAGCTCCGAACCCTGACCACATTTGAGGGCCTACCCACTGCTTAACAAAATAAAATACAACCGGCGTTGCTATCATAATGCCAAGGCTTCCTGCAAGCATCATTAGCAGGGCTTGCTTTTCAAGTTTTAAAATTGCTCTTATATCGGAACTTAGCAATAAAAGCACAAGGGCTGAAGGAAGTAGATAAAAAGAAATAACCTGATAAATCTGGCTTTTTGAATCAATCAAACCGAAAGTTGCAGAAAGCATGGGGAGAAAATATATCCAGAAAACTGCCGGGATAAATTTGAAATATTTTTTAAATTTAGGGTGGTGCGATACAGAAAGGACTAAAATTTCAATTGCCAGAAGAAAAACAATTATAAGCGCGTTTGCGGTTATCATTTAATATTAATACCTATGCCTGCTTTTACTTTTTGTAAATCATAAATGCCGCGTGAATTTAAATAAGGATTTTTTACGCCTTCTTTCAGGAAAAAAGGCGTATCAAGGTCTATGTATTTAAAACAACCAAGGCCTGCCGCCAGATGCGCCGAAGTTGTCATCGCTAAAGAGCTTTCCAGCATTCCCCCAATCATCAAATCAATATTTGAATGGGCGCAAAGTAAAGCGATTTCTCGTGCCGCAATTATTCCTGACTTCATAAGTTTTATATTTATGGCGGAAACCGCTTTTTCTTTTATGGCTTTTACACAATCGCAAACCGTGCCAACGCTTTCATCTGCGCAAACAGGCACCTTTGAAGACTTTGTAATGCGCGCGAGTCCTTCCCAGTCATCTTTCTTAACCGGCTGCTCTATCAAATCAGGGGTTATGCCTGCCTTTTTAAGCAGGTTTAAAAAATAAAGCGTTTCTTTTGCATTATAGCCCTGGTTTGCATCAAGATAAATCCTGGAATTTTTTGCAATTTTTGCGATAACACACACTCTTTTAAAATCAAGGTCAATATTTTTCCCGATTTTAACCTTAAAGGCGCGAAAGCCTTTCCGGTAAAAATCTTTCGTTGATTTTTCTGTCTCTTGCAATCCGGAAATAACAATTGTGATATCTGTTGAAAGTTTTTTTGCGGAATTTGCGAAAAATTTCCATAAAGGGATTTTCATTTCTTTGGTTAAAGCATCAAGCAGCGCCATTTCAACTGCTGCTACAGCGCTTTTATTGCTACAAAACCTGCTGTTAAGTTCCGCGGAAATAGAAAGATAATCGCAAATGTTCTTTCCTGCTAAATTGACACCTGCGATGTTCAGGTTTTTTGAAGTTTCTTCTATTGTTTCTCCTGTAATATGCGTTGCTATAGCTGCTTCGCCGTAGCCCTTTATCCCATTTTCCAATTCAAGTGTGAACAAAATATTTTCTAAATTCTTATGTTCGCCTAAAGATGTGCGGAAAGGGCAAATCAGTTCTTTTTTCAAAATACTTACCGAGAAATCAGATATATGCAGTTTTTTACCGGTCATAATAGAAATTATGTTACCGCGAAACTGGCAATTTGCAATAGTTTAACACAATGCCAGCTTAAATATTTTAGTTTATAGATTTTTTTAACAGCACAAGCGTTTCTAAATGCGGAGTGTGCGGGAAGAAATCAAATGGCTCAATGAATTCCGGTTTGTAAGAAACTGCCAATTCTTTAAGATTTGCAAAAAGCGTATCCGGATTGCAGGAAGAATAAAATATGGTTTTAGGATTTAACCGCAGAATCGCCCTAATTATCTTATTAGACAATCCAGAGCGCGGCGGGTTAACTATCAAAACATCTATATTCTTATAAAAGGCGCCTTGCGTATTTAAAAACGCCCGCGCGTCAGCGGTAAAAAAAGAGATGTTTTCTATATTATTTTCTTTGGCATTCTGCCAGGCGCAATCAACTATCGCCTGCGAAACCTCAACCCCCCATACAAACTTTGCATTGCCTGCGAGAAAAATACCTATAGAGCCGCCGCCGCAAAAAAGGTCCAAAACTTTTTCTTCTTTGTTAAGGTTTGCGTAATTTTTTATTTTCCTGTAAAAGTTTTCTATGGCAACCGGGTTTACCTGGAAAAACGAATCAATTGCTATCTTGAATTTAAACTCACCCAGTTTTTCCTCTATGAAAGGCTCTCCGAAAAGCAGTTCCTTCTTTTCAAATATAACTGCGTCTGAAATAGAATCATTAACAATCCGGTAAACGGATTTTAGATTTGCGTTTAAATTCAGCTCTTTAAGCATATTCACAAAACCTTCCTTATCCAATTCTTCACTACTTGTTGTAACCAGGCCGAGCATAAGTTGATTTGTAAATTTGGCCTCTCTAATGATAAAATTTCTCAAAAATCCCTTATGCGAAAACTTGTTATGGACGGCATTTCCTTTTGCTGTAAAGAAATCTTTAACTGCTTTCAATATAGTTCCTGCATCTTTTGAAAAAATAAGGCATTCGGAAATATCAATCAGCTCGCTGTGGCTTCCTTTTTTATATAAACCGCAGGTAATGCCATTGTTATACCCAAAGCTAAATTCCATTTTATTGCGGTAGAACCATTCGTTATAAGAATTAATCGGCAGAAGTTTGCAGCTAATTCCATAGACCGACATAAGCTCTCTTATGCTTTCTTCCTTGCAAAGAGTTTGCACGGAATAAGCTATATCCTGGAAACTGCATCCGCCGCAAGCGCCAAAATGTTTGCAGGTATTCATAATTAGCTCTCAGTTGTCAGGCCCCAGCCTTCAGCTTTAAAAATTTTTTAGGACCAAGTTTTTTAAGTTTTCCCTTTTACCTTTTTTAGCAGGTTCGGCAGAATAACCTATTGCCAAAACTGCCTCTAGTTTCAGGCTCTTTGAAAGATTAAGGGCTTTTTTTACTTCAGCGCGCCTATTTAATATCTCGCCAAGCCAGCAGGCGCCGAGATTCTTAGAATGAATATATAAAAGCATATTCTGAATACAGGCGCCAATTGCCATAAGGTCTTTTTCAAGGTTATAGGAAGATTTTTTATCCAGAAAAACCAGAATAATTTTATCCGCTCCTTTTATTACATAACTGTAATGCGTAAATTTAGCCAACGCGTCTTTCTTTTGCTCTTCCAAAACCAAAAACCGCCATGGCTGGTTGTTAAGGCCTGACGGCGCCCATTGTCCGGCTTCTAAAATCTTTTTCACGGTTTTAGAAGAAATGCCTGCTTTTTTGAATTTTCTTATTGAACGGCGGGATTTGATTAAATTTAATGTCTTCATTTTGCTGTTATTATATGTAAAATGCCGTAAAAACACAAGAAAATATCCCCTGGTAAATTTCCGTGCCGTTTTACGGTAAAAATGCTATAATTTTTTAAAGGAGGAAAAATGAAACATTTAATAGCAATTATAACTCTCTCTATAACGATCGCATTTTTTTCCCCATCGGGTTTTGCTTCGGAAGAAAATAATAAAGAAGGCAGTATTATTTTGCAGGAATATTCTCACGGTGACGATATAAATAAAAAGAATTTAATTACCCTTGGAGAAAAGGTAATTTTCGAAATTAATGCCTACATCGATGATTTTCTCGGAGAACCCATAATCAATGCCAACGCACGAATTATCAACAAAACTGCAAGCACGATGCAGGTTATATATTTAATAAAGTTTTATGATAGCGCCGGGAATATAGTCGGGGCGTCTGCGATGGCCTCAACACTTGAACCCAATAAAGACGTTTATTACGGCAGCGCTTTGGTTAGAGGCAAGAAGGAGGATTTTGCGAAAGTTACAAAATATAAAGCCTATGCCTGTTCTTACGAAACTTTACCGAAGAAAGAATAGCATCATCAGGTAAGCCAGTAACCAAGCTCCTGAAGTATCCGGGGCTTATCCTGCCAATCTCTTAAAACAGCTACCCGGATATCCAGAAAAACTTTTTTTCCGAAAATTGCCTCTATTTCTTTACGGGCTTCTTTGCCTATTTCTTTCAAAAGTTCTCCGCGGGAGCCTATTACTATCTTTTTCTGCGAAGGCCGGTTTACGTAAATATTTACTCTCACATGGACAAAGCCGGTTTTTGGAAAATTTTCCGGAATGCTGGAAAATGAGAGCAAAGAATTTTCATTTTCTTCGGTTTCTTCATCTTCGTTTTCTTCAGCTTCAATTCCTTCTTCTTGCAGCTCCTCTGTGTTTTCTTCTTCTGCTATTTCCTCTTCTTCGTTACCCTCATACGTTTCTTCGGTCTCTTCAATTTTTCCGCCTTGCGGCATATCCTTAATCAATTTAACTTCAACGGCCAGCGAATGCGGTAGTTCTTCGGTTAATAACATAAATAATTTTTCTCTTACTATATCTGCTATGCGGAATTTAAGCGGAAAATCAGTTAATGTCTTATTGCCGTAGAAAGGCACTTCTTGCGGAAGATTTTCCACAATTACATCACGAAGAACATCAATATTTTTATTTAATTTTGCTGAAATAGGAAGGTAATAAACAAGCGGATCATTTTTTATGCCCTTGTCATTTATTATTTTTCTCCAACAGTCTATATACTCATTTAATGATTGGGTTCCCAAATCAAGCTTATTTAACACCATTATTATTTTTATGTTTTGCGCGGTTAAAAAATTCATTATCTCAAATTCCTCTTTTCCAAATGCCCGGGAAATATCAACTACGTATAAAACCAAATCGCAGCCTTCAATTGACTGTTTGGCAATTGTATTTAGCTGAGTTGCAAGGTTGTCTTTAAAAGAATGTATACCGGGGGTATCCACAAAGACAACCTGCGCATCTTTTAAATTTAAAATTCCTTTTATCTGGTGCCGCGTAGTCTGAGGAATTGGCGAAACAATGCTTATTTTTGTCTTTAAAAGCGCGTTAAGCATCGTTGATTTACCGACATTGGGCCGGCCGAGTATTGCAACAAATCCACTTTTGAAATTGTTTTCCATGATTTATAACCGCTTAATAAGAGTAACACGTAACAAGTAGCACGTAACACGTGAGGTGTTTAAGAGGCGCAAAATATCCATAGGACGTGAGACTAATAAGCATAGTAGCAATCCAGTTGCTTAACATATTCCCTAAGGACCTTTATTCCTTTATTAAGATTATCTATTTTGACCGATTCGTTCTTGATGTGGGCGTTTCCTTTTGAACCGAAACCAAAAGCAAAAGACTCAATTCCGGCATCTTTTAAAAAAGTTATTACGGTTGCGCCAAAACTTGGGCTTAATTTTCCTTCTACTTTATTTTTCTTAAGGACGTTGCGTAATATTTTAATAACCGGTATATCTTTATCTATTTCAATGGGCTTTTGATGAGCTAATATTTTTATTTTATATTTTATTTTTTGTTTTTTGATTATTTTCTCTATGCCTCCTACGATATCCTCCTCTTTCATTGAAGGGAGATACCTTATATCTATATCAAAAAAAGCATAGCCGGCAACTATATTTACTTTGTCTCCGCCATTAAACCTGCCTATATTTACGGTGGGCTTTTTAAGCAAAACATGCGCGGTAAAAGGGAATTTCTTCGTTAAAATTTCATTTAGTATAAATACCCCTTTTTCAACTGCGTTTATGCCTCTTTCCGGATAAGCTCCGTGTGCTTCCCGCCCGAGGAGCTCAATTCTTAAATGTAAAAGGCCTTTTTGCGCTACAACGATATCAAACCCATCGGCATCCAGCACAACTCCGTAATCTATTCCTTTTAAATATTTTGCAAGTGGAATTATGCCGTTATGGCTTCCCGTTTCTTCGTCGCCGGTAAAAGCAAAAATCAAATCAATATTATTAAGTTTAATTTTTTGCTCTTTCAATAATTTTATAAGATAAAGCGAGGCTGCCACGTTAACCTTGCAATCCGTTGCGCCTCTGCCGTAAACTCTTCCTTTAATTATTTTTGCAGAAAGCGGCGGGTATTGCCATTTTCCTGTAACCGGCACTGTGTCAACGTGAGGGCTAAACAGAATTTTTTTCTTGGAATTCTTAGAGATTAGTTTACAAACCAAATTAAGCCTGTCTTTTTTAAATTCATAAATTTTTGAAACAACTCCGAGGCTTTTTAGATAATCGCGGATAAAATAAATTATTTTCCTTTCGTTACCCGGTGGATTTTGCGAATCTATCTTAATTAACTTTTGAAGCAAATTTGTCGGGCTCTGTTTCATATATTTCCTTTAAAGATAAACTTAAGAATTCTCCTTTTAAGGGATTATACCCTAAATAAGCAATAAGAAAATAGGCTGAAGAAGATAAAGAGCCGGTTTTGTTTCCGCTTGGAGTGCGCCAACCATGCCCGGTATCAACCTGTGCGCTTGATGCATAAGGAAGACATGGGTCTTCTACACCTATTTTTGAAGCGGAGGTAATAAGCATCTTCTGCAATTCGTTAGAATAAAAAATAGATTTTTTTAAATAATCCCTGAATTTATTAATATCTTTTGATTTATAATAATCGGCCATTATTTCAAAAGAAAGAATCATCTGCGCTGTCCACTCGCAAGATATAATTCCTCCGCGCGCGCAGTTTCTAAATTTAGCAAAATCAAAACCCCTAACCTGCACTTCCCCTTCTTTGCGCTTAAAGCTTGAAGTGACCTCGCAATTTTCAATTGCGAAATCAAGTATTCTTTCGGGGTTCATTTTCATAGACATAAGTTCATCCGGACCGAAAGCTGTAACCGACCAGGCGTAAGTGTCCGTTGCTATTGTGCTGTCGCCTTTTCCCCGGTTAACCGGCGGGCCGTAGCTTGTATAAGCATATTTGGAAATCCAATTTTTTATTTTTCCGGCTGCAATGCGGTATTTATCATTTTTGGTTATTTCGTAAAAAGAATTAAAAAAGGCGAATGCATCAAGGTTATGTTCGGTAGAATACCATTCAACTGTTGGCCCACCCTTTATGCCGCCTTCCTTGTCCATCATCTTAAGAAGAAACTCTGATACTTTTTCGGCAATAGGGAGGTATTTCGCATTCTTGGTCTCTTTGTAGTAATCTAGGACAGCTATGCCTATCCAGGCATTGGGCCCGCTATGGGCGGCATATTCAGCACAATCGCCTTGGGTGTAATAGGCATTAAATATATTTTCTTTTTTATTTACTTTGTTTAAATAAAAATCAAAAATCTTTTCCGCCCTTTCTTTATCATTCAATATAGTAAAGGTAATTGCGGCAAGCGCCTGGTCATAGGTAAAGCTTATTTTTTTGAGGCTTTCGTCGCCTTCATAACTTAATATGAGCCCGCTTACAAGATCCTGGCGGTTTTTTATCCAGGAATATACACCTTTTATAATCTTATCTGTGGCGCGCAATTTTTCGCGCTCCAGATTATTGAATTCTTTTTTTAAGCCGGAGGCTGCGGCGCTATATTCTTTTTGTTTCGCTTTTAAAAACTCGCTCTCTTTTTTTAAGGATTCTATTTCTTTTTCTATGGAATTTATTTTCTCCTTGGGTAACATCAGGCTGTTTTTTTCCTGCCGGGCATACTCTTTTATCTGGCCTTCCAGCATCTCTATTTTTTCGCTTAAATTTTTCCGGCTTTTGTCAAAAGAAGCATTTCTTTCTTGTTCTTTATCAATAAACTCCTTAAGCCCGTTGCTGCGGTTTAAAATATCAACATAATTTTTAACTAATACTCTGTTTTCCAAAGTAAGCATGCGGCTTTTTAAAAAAAATGCCGATGAAAAAAACAAAAGTACAACAAGTGCGCTTGTTACAACTACGGGAGTAAACTTATGAAACAGCGCGTAATAGAAAAGTTTTTTAATGTCGTTTTCCTGGGCAGACAATTGAAGGCCTACCGTATACCTGTAAAAATCTTTCTGTTTTTCCTGGGCAGACCATGAAACTTTTGCATTGGCAGTTATGATTTGTTTTCTAAGCGGTATATTTATGTGAAGCAGTAATTTGGCATCCCTGGTTTTAAGTTTATCCCAAAAACCCCACCAGAGGTCATTTATCAAAAGGCATAACCCGCCCTTACCTATATCGTGGGTAAATCCTTGCAGCCAGGGAGTTATTCGCTTATTGTCTTCGTCAATAATACAAAACTCAATGGGCAAAACAGTTGAAATTCTTATATATTTTCTTCTATTATCCATATGTTAAACACGAATTTTTACCTATCGCAGGCAGGTATTCGTGGCAATTCGCGCCTTAAACCTTATATAACAGATTTTTTGCTAATATGCAAATTTATCGCTACAAAAAGCGAGGTTAGAAAGCGCGGTAAAGCTTTATATCTGGCTGGATTGCTTAAGATGCTTGAGTTTCTCCATAAATGCATTGAACTTTTCGTGTTTTCTCAAGTTTTCAAGGTCCGGGTCCTCAAGTATATAAGAGAAATCATCATAACCGAAAAGAATTGCTTTTTTGAGTTCCTTAAACGCCCCTTCAATTTCTCCAACCAGAGAAAGGCTGCAAGCAAAATTATAGCGGGCAGTCGGGTCTTCGGGTTTGAGGTTTACGAGTTTTCTGTCAACCTCAAGGCCTTCCTCGTAAAACCCTTTTCTTGTGTAGGCGTCCCCCAGGGTAACGAGTGCGTGGAAAAAATTAGGGTTTTTAGAAAGCAGGCCTTCGTAAAATTTTATTTCAAAGTCTTTCTTCTTGCGTTTTTGCATGTCGCTTCACTCCGCTAACAGTAGAAATGCAATTGTATATCTACTGTATATCAACCGTATTTCCATTGTATTTCAATTGCACAAAAATTATCTGTGCTAATCTGTCTGTTTCTCCAAAATAGCTTCTTCTTTTAAAAGATAAAATACTTCTTCCATATTTTTCTTAAATTCCGCATATTCAGCCGGTTCCACGAATCTTTTGTTTACGCTGAATTCTCGGTATATCTCTATTGAATTTCTATCCTGGCTGTAGACAGATTTAAAATTAAACCATGGGGTATTTATTTCTTTGGTTTTAGGGAGAAACTTTACCTGAAAATTTTCCGGAAGGTTTATTTTTACTTTTGATATTTTGTTGAATATACCTTCAAATTCTATAGGGTAATTCCTTTTTTCTTTGCCGGCGTAAGAAGTATCCAGGTCTATATCGTCAAAAAAAGGAAGTATCCGAAGGCCGTCTGCCGGATTTAAAACTTTTTTTGCGCTGAACGAATACTGTAAAAATGAGTCTTTATCAAAATCATCCACGTTGCCGGTTTTGAATTCTATGAGCTTGGAAAATGGGCTTATTTGAACCATTCTTTTCTGTATGTCTCCCTTTATGACATCAGGATGCGTATATTTTAAATAGTAACGCTGGAAAGAAGCAAAAAATCCGCCGGTTGTCACTTTCCTGTTAATTACAGCGTCTTCATTTTTATCTATGTTTATCTGCGTTTCATATATTGCGTTATTATGCTTCATAACCGGCGTTGTGACAATTTCGTATTTATTATCCAAAAACACAACAACGTTTCTCTCCTGGTCGGGAAGCGGGATATCCGAAAAACTCACGGTTGAGGCTGTCGCATCCATAAAAATAAGTTTACCTTCGTAAGAAAGTGCGGCTATCGCGTGGTTAAAATTGACGCAAGGAAAGTCTTTTTGCGTTTGATAGATGTCTCTTGTAGGAATCAAAACAGGGTATGCGGAAAGCCCGGACGCTCTCATCATCGCAACCAGAAGTATAGCCTTATCCTTACAATCTCCATAGCGGTTTAAAAAAATGTCGTTTGCGTAATGAGGTTCGTAGCCACTTTCACCATACTCAACGGCAACATAACGCACGTTACGGGAACAGAAGTCATATATTTTTTTTGCTTTTTCTAAATCGGTTTTTGCATCTCTTATGAGGTTTTCCGTAAAAGCTTTTACCTCTTTATTCAATATTATTTTGTCTTTATAGAGGCCGTACCACCATTTATAAATTTCTTCCCAATTTGAAAAGTTAGAAACGCCGACTGCGGGATTTACAATTGAGATTGAAGGCATGGGCTCTTCCGGAATAATCGGGTCTATTTCTTTGAATTTCCACGAATAAATAACGGATTTTTCGGTTTCTTCTTTGGACGGATTTAAATTAGTTCCTTTGGCATAGTTTTCATTAAAAAATTTTAGTTTTATCTTATCTTTTTTCGGCACAATAAGTTTAAAATTAGCCCTGGCAAGCGGAAAAGCTTCTCTCAGGCGGTAAATAAAGCTGAAGTTGCCGTTAGTGATTAATTTTGAGGAGTAAATCTTTACTTTATATTCTATTATAGAACCCACATCAACCGAAGGCATGGAAATGATAAGAGCTTTCGCATTGCTATAAAGAGGAAAATTAAGATATTTGGTAACATCTCTTGTGTTTTCTGCTCCGGCATAAACTACTTTTCCGCTTGGTGTAATTGTCCGGGCGTACTCAAGTTCAACCCGTTCATACGTTGAATCATATCCGATTTCTACCTCTGCCAGGTCTTTGCCTTTTTCTTTCAAAACCTTTTGCACCATGTGGACGCTTCCTACTGAAGTATTATCGTCCTTTATTTCATTCTCTTCATCTACAAGCAAAACTACTGCCTCTTCCTTATCAATGCTTGAAAGGAATTTTTGTTCTTCCTTAAGAAGCGTATTTAAAAATTGCGGGGCGGTATCCTCTACCTTAAGTCCTATTTTTAAGATACGCTGATAGGCTAGAGGCTCAAATTCTCCCTTAACTTTTTTATAAATTGCAATGGCTTTCGGATAAAGGTTTTTTGCTTCAAGGGTTGTTGCGTAAAGATACATATATTCGTTGTCCTGAGTTTCTCCAACCTGTTCAAAAACTTCCAAAGCTTTTGTATATTCTTTAAGATTTGCGAAGGACTTGGCGAGTATAATTTTGGCTTTTTTGTCAGGCGTGTCTTTAAGCAGCGCTGTTATTTTTTCAAAATCTTTAAAATCATAATAAATTTGCGCTAACGTTATGCGCAGGTTTACATCTTTAGGATTTTTGCTGATAAGCTTTTCGTATTGCCGGGTTTCTTTTTTGTAAATTTCGTGCAGGTCGCCAGCTCCATTTTTACAACCGCAAACAAATATAAACAAAGGCAGCAGCAAAAGAATACCCTTAGGATTTAGAGTAAAATTGCGCTTTGCTGTCATTTTCATATCCGTTTTATTTGAAGTTTATCCTGCGAAAAAGGCGGCGTAAAAGTTATGCGATTCTTTCTAAAACATCCCTTACTGGCTGGCCTTTTTTAATACCTAATTTTCCTGCGGCAGAGGTGCAGGAATGAACGTTTGCTTTAAGAGCATCGTCTATGGTTACAACTCCCACAATTTTTACGGCAACGTCATTAAATTTTTCAGCAACCTTTAAATTAATATACCCGCACATAATATAACCAATTTTTCCGCGCAAAACAATCAGGTTTTTGTTCTGAAGCGGCATAGTTAATGCTGTGATATGTTTTTTACCAATCTTTATTTTTTTAAGAGTGGCGCGCATAATTTATAATTTTTTCAAAAACCGCTCTATTCTTATTATTGCTTCTTTAAGGTTATCCAGCGTGTTTGCGTAAGAAATTCTAACATATTGTTCGTATTCTTTTCCAAACGCGTTGCCCGGAACAAGGGCAACTTTCTCTTCAAAAAGCAGCCGCTTTGCAAAATCAAGCGAACTGATTTTAAAATTTTCAATTGAAGGAAAGCAATAAAAAGCTCCTTGCGGCCGTGGAGCAACAAACCCAAGGCGGTTAAGTTCCTTAACAATAAAATCCCTTCTTCTTTTATATTCCGAACGCATCTCAAGGACTTCTTTCTGGGCGCGGAGAGCCTCCACCGCAGCAACCTGGGAGATAATAGGCGCACACATCATACAAAAAGAATGTATTTTTGTCATCGCCTCAATGATATCGCGGTTTCCGCAGGCAAAACCTATCCTAAAACCGGTCATAGCGTAAGCCTTGGAAAAACCGTTGAGAAGAATTGTCCTTTTTTTTGCTTCTTCATCCAGCGCTGCAAAAGAAGTGGTTTTGCCTTCATAAATCAGCTCATCATAAACTTCGTCGCTTATAACAATAGTGTCTTTGGCCGATATTATTTTCCAAATTTTCTTAAGCTCATCAGTGTTGTAAGCTGTGCCTGTGGGGTTTGAAGGATTGTTAAGTATTATGGCTTTTGGATTCTCCTTCATCAAAGCCTTAAGCTCATTGAGGTTTATCTTAAAACCATCTTCCTGCTTTGTTTTAAGATACAAAACCTTGCCCCCAACTATTTCCGTAAGCGCAGGGTAGGCAACAAAATGCGGGCTTACTACAATCACTTTATCGCCGCGCTCAATTATTGCGCGTATCGCCAAATCCAAGCCTTCGCTGACGCCTACTGTAATTAATATTTCCTCTTCGGCGTTATATTTTAAATTGTGCCTTTTCTCAAGAAAGTTTGTTATGCTTTTACGCAGCACAAAAAGCCCCTTGTTTGAAGTATACGTAGTCATACCTTCTTCAAGCGCAGTAATGGCCTTTTCTCTCGCACGCCAGGGAGTAATAAAATCAGGCTCTCCAACGCCAAGAGAAATAACATCCGGCATTCCAAGCACCAAATCAAAGAATTGCCTTATGCCTGACGGCGCCAAATTTTTTATATGTTTTGCAATCATTTTTAAAGCCTTCAGCCATTAGCTTCTGACAGCTGTCCGCCACCTTTAAAAATAAGGCGGATCCGCTTTGGGCGGAAAACCTGATACCTGATAGCTAATACGTTATCGCCAACCTTTCGTTCTTCTCTTTCTTCATCAATATTACGCCATCTTCTTTATACTTTTTAAGCATAAAATGGGTAACTGCCCCTTTTACTGAGCTTAAAGGGGCAAGTTTTTCTGAAACAAAACTTGCTACTGTATGGATGTCTTTGCCTTCAACTGTTAAAAGCAGATCATAGGTCCCTGAAAGAAGGTAACAATTTTTTACTTCCGGAAATTTATAAATCCTTTCCGCTACCGCGTCAAAACCCACATCTTTCTGCGGTGTTATTCTTACCTCAATTAAAGCAATAACGCCGTTTCCGTTTTTTATTCTTTCTTTATTTATCACGGTTTTATACTTCACTATCACGCCTTTTTTTTCATAATCTTTAATTGTCTTCTCAATTTCTTTTTTGCTCTTACCCGTAAGCTTTTCTAAATCTTCCAAAGAAACTCGCGCGTTGGTCTCAAGAATTTCTAATATCTCTTCCATATAATCCTCCTTATCCTGCTGATTGATTTTTCTTTGCTCTATTTTTTTCTCTTCTAGACACAATGGCAACCGACAATAAAATCCAGAATATAAAATTTAAGCCTATATTAACAATTAAGGCGGCAAAGAAATTTGGAAAAACTAAAATATGAAGGCCAAGGCCAATTGAAAAAACAATATGCGGAAGCGGCCGGCATATCCAACTAATTATTGTAATAATGTAAAGCATGGATTCTCCGATGGGTGTTATCCTGCTTCCCGAAGGAATAATTATGTGCGCCAGAATATTCATTCCCCAAGGAATAATCTCTGAAATAACGAAAGCTAATATGCCGATGCTAAAACCTTTTAGAATAATTTTTCTATTTGACATAAAAAACCTTTATTGCTTGGCTGTATTTTACCAAATTAAGCCGAATATTCATAGTAAATTCTGCAGGTGCCTTCAAAAGACACCATGCAGGGCCCAAGAGGATTATCTATGGTGCAGGATTTTTTAAATTGCGGGCATTGAGACGGGTTTATCTTGCCTTTTACCACATCTGCACAGCGGCATTTGATATTTTTTGCTGTTCGGGAAATTAAGGCCTTGCCTATCAATTTTTCTGCATCAAATTTCGCGTATGTTTTATTCAGGAAGAGACCGCTTTTTTTTATTACTCCGAAACCGCGCCAAGCGGCATCCCTAACATCAAATATCTCGCCTATTAACTTCATGGCGGAAATATTTCCGCTAGCCTTAACTACTCTGTTATATTCATTCTCCAGTTTATATTTTCCATTTTTTATTTGAAGGCAGATTTTATATATTGATAAAACCATATCCAGCGGTTCAAAACCGCAGATTACGCACGGCTTGTGATATTTCTTTACGATTTCTCTATAGGGGTGCTCTCCTATAATTACCGAAACATGCCCCGGGCAAAGAAATCCATCTACGTTTATTTCGCGGTCACTGCAAAGTAAATTAAGCGCCGGCGGTATAACCCGATGCGCAGAAAGCACAAAAAAGTTATTGAGCCCGCTTTTTTTCGCTTCCTTTAATATGGAGGCTGTAAGCGGCGCAGTTGTTTCAAAGCCCACAGCCAGAAAAATTATTCTTTTAGACGGATTTTCTTTCGCAAGCCCTAGTGCTTCGCTGGGAGAATACACAATTGATATATTCGCGCCTTCTGCTCTGGCAAGCTCAAGGCTTGATGTTGCCCCCTTTACCTTTATAAGATCTCCGAAGGTGGCTATGATATTTTGTTTGTCTTTACATAAAAAACAGGCCTTGTCTATAAATTCGTCTTCGGTTATACAAACCGGGCATCCCGGGCCGGAAATTAAGTTTATGTTATCAGGAAGTAATTTCCTTAGGCCGAATCTGAAAAAAGTGTAAGTGTGCGTTCCGCATACCTCCATTATATTTATCTTTTCCTGCAATTTCAGACTGCGAATTGCGCTAATTACTTTTCCTATTATGTTTTTATCTCTTAAAAGATTTTCGGTAAGCACTTTTATACTCCTTAAAACCTTCAAGTATATCTTTGACTTTTTCTGAATCAAATTTTTCTATAGCAAAACCTGCGTGGACCATTACAAAATCCCCTACTTTGGCATTTTTAAGAAATTCAATATTAACATCCCTCTTAATTCCATCGGCCTCAACTGACGCCTGGTTGCCTTTTATTTCAATTATTTTCATCGGATACGCCAAACACATATTTTCGCTCCTTTCAAATGTACAGTTAACTGTTTACAGTGTACAGCAAATAATTCTTTAGCTTCCATTCCTCCACTGTAAACTGCACACTGTTAACTGTAAACTTATTCAATCTGTGCGTTTGCCACAACCGCCTGCCCCATTGAGACTCCTGAATCGTTTGTGGGAATTCTTTTATTGTAATAAACATTAAAACCCTTTTCCTCAAGAAGCTTAAGTGTAAGATTCAAAAGTAAAAAATTCTGGAAAACCCCGCCCGAAAGAGCTATATCGTTTATGCCGGTATCTCTTCGCAAAATAAGCGACATTTCTTTGATTATTTTTGCCATGGTAAAATGAAATTTATAAGCGATATCTCCTTTATCTTTTTTCGCCTTTAAGTTTTTAACAATTTCTGAAAAGATACCCTGCCAGTTTACTATATATGCACCTTTTTCCCTGCTTATTGAAAACTCAAACGCGCAATCAGAAGCTTTTAATCTTCCTGCCAGCATTTCCAAAGAAATGGCCGCTTGCGCTTCATAGCTTACCTTATGTTGTATGCCTAAGATACTTGCAGCTGCGTCAAACAATCTTCCTGCCGATGAAGTCATAACAGTTTCTCTGCTTTTTATAAGCCTGCAAAAAATATTTTTTTCCATTTCTTTGAAATAATTGAGGCAGGCAAGGTCAAGCTTAAATAAATTTTCACCGAAAATATCATAAAGTATATAAAATGCTGCTCTTGCGGGCTCTAGGACTGCTTTGTCTGCGCCGAGCAGCCCGAAATATTTAAAATGTCCTGCTCTTTGGAAATTGCATTTATCTGTTAAAAAGAATTCTCCTCCCCAGACGGCGTTATCCAAACCCAATCCTGCTCCGTCAAAGCAAACTCCTATTGCCTTTTTTTCCACATTATTTTCAAAAAGGCAGCCTGCCAGATGCGCGTGGTGATGCTGCACCGGTATTTTTTGAACTTGCTTTAAAGAAAGCGCGTATTGAGTTGAAAGATACTCCTCGTGCAAATCATGCGCTATTATTTCAGGCTTAAAATCAAATATTTTTTCGTAATGCGAAAGCATTTTTAGGTATAATTTGTAATTTTCGTAATTTTTCAAATCGCCAAGGTAAGGCGAATTTACAAGATAGCCTTTTGCGGCTAACGAGAATGTGCTCTTCAGCTCTGCTCCGCAGGCAAGAATTTCTTTTTTGTGCGTAAAATTTACAAAGTCAGGCGTGTATCCCCTTGCTTTTCTTATAATTATTTCTTTGTTCTGGAATATTCTGGCTATTGAATCGTCGCAGCTTATGTGTATGGCCCGGTTATGCGTGAGAAAATAATCAGCATAGTTTTCAATTTGACAAAGTTCTTCTTCGCAGGCAACCAAAGGAAAATCCCCTTTATTGGCTGAAGTCATTATCAGCATCGGATGTTTTTCAAATTTTTTAAGATAATAGAAAAGCAGATAATGCAAAGGGGCATAGCAAAGCATTACCCCCAGAAAATTTTGCCCGGGGCAGATTTCGTGAATATAAGGGTTTTTCTTCTTTATCTCCAAAAGGGTTATCGGCCGGGCGCTATTTTCAATAAGTTTTTTTTCGCTATCGTTTATTCTGCAAATTCCGGATATTGCCTTCAAGCCTTCAACCATTACCGCAAAAGGCTTACGCGGCCTGCCCTTAAGGCGCCGCAGGCGCTTAACAGCCTGAATATTTTTTGCATTACATGCCAAATGATAGCCGCCGATTCCTTTAATGGCGATGATTTTTCCTTCAGCTATGAGCTTTGCGGTTTTTTGTAATATTTCTTGTGTATCCTTATGGCGGCTCCCGGATTTCTTTATTTCTTTGAGGCTGCTTAAAAGCTCTATTTCCGGTCCGCAAGGCAAACACGCAACGGGCTCGGCATGAAACCGGCGGTCTTTAGGGTTGCGGTATTCCTTTAAGCATAACTGGCACATATTGAAATTTTTCATTGTTGTTTTTTCCCGGTCATAAGGAATATCCTCAATTATGCTAAAGCGTGGGCCGCAATTGGTGCAATTTATAAAAGGATAAAGATAGCGGCGGTTATTTTTGTCAAACAGTTCACGATAACAATCTTTACACATCGCAACATCTGCCGGAAAAGAAGCAATTTTGTTTGCCTTGGTGCAGCTTTCAATTATATTGAATTCTTTTTCTCCGGCCAACGGAATGCGTTTTTTCCTTATTTTATTTATGCTGCTGATT
>Ga0265297_10002181_pt1 | contig 41308 bp, 39 predicted proteins | sample Munlanlwell13791_FD_192502 | JGI IMG/M metagenome (GOLD analysis project Ga0265297, IMG submission 192502) | Leachate microbial communities from a municipal landfill in Southern Ontario, Canada - Leachate well 137-91 | ecosystem: Engineered > Solid waste > Landfill > Unclassified | place... | reverse complement strand
CTTGCGGAAATCCGGGATCTGGCACACCTGCCACAGCAGCTCGACCCGCTCGCGACCCGCCGCCAGGGCGGCGATCTCCTCGTCGGCGGCGAGGCTCCGCAGGCTGCTCTGGTCGTCCGCTTCCTTGACGCGCAACAGGCCGGGCAGGGGCGCCGGCCGGTCGAGCGTGCGCAGCAGGGCTTCGACGCTGGAGAAATCGAGATCGGAGGAGCGCCATTGCAGCAGGCGCACGGGGTCGAAACGGTGGTTCTCGACCCTTGAGACCATGTCGTCGTCGAAAGGCTCGAGGCCCGCCGTGGTGCCGAAGGTGCCGTCGCGCATGTGGCGCCCGGCGCGGCCGGCGATCTGGGCCACTTCGGTCGGCGTCAGGGGGCGCTGTTGGCGGCCGTCGAATTTGTCCAGGCTGGCGAAGGCGACATGGTCGACGCCGAGGTTGAGGCCCATGCCGACCGCATCGGTGGCCACCAGATAATCGACCTCGCCCGCCTCGAACATTTCGACCTGGGCGTTCCGCGTCCGGGGCGACAGGGCGCCCAGCACCACGGCGGCACCGCCCCGCTGGCGCCGCACCGCCTCGGCCAGGGCGTAGACCTCGTTGGCCGAGAAGGCGACGATCGCCGAACGGCGCGGCAGCCGCGCCAGCTTGCGATAGCCGGCATAGGACAGGGTGGAGAGCCGGGGCCGCGAAATGAAGGCGGCATCCGGGATCAGGTGGCGGATCGCACCGCGCATGGTCTCGGAGCCGAGGAACAGGGTCTCGGAAAAGCCGCGGGCGTGGAGCAGCCGGTCGGTGAAGACATGGCCGCGCTCGCTGTCGGTCGCGAGCTGGATCTCGTCGACCGCCAGGAACTCGAAATGCCGCTCCATCGGCATGGCTTCGACGGTGGCGACGAAATAGCGGGCTTCCGACCCGATCACCTTTTCCTCGCCGGTGATCAGGGCGACCGCGGCCGGCCCCTTGATGCGCACCACCCGGTCGTAGACCTCGCGCGCGAGCAGGCGCAGCGGCAGGCCGATCACGCCGCTCCGGTACGCCAACATGCGTTCGATGGCGAAATGGGTCTTGCCCGTGTTGGTCGGCCCCAGCATGGCCGTGACCCGGCCTTCGGCGACCACCTGGGCCGGTCGGGCGGAGGGGCGGTGAATGACTGACATAACGGCCTGAACATCGGTCGCCCGGGCAGGAATCTCAAGACCGACGTGTCGGCGCCCGAAATCGCTCCGATCCGGTAAGGGATTTTTAGGGGGCCGCGCCGAAAATGTCTCCAATGGGATGCTCGGCCCGGACTCCGCGACGGCCGGTGCCTGCGAAAATATCGACGGTAGAATATGGGGGCAAAGATGGCGCTCGGCTTCAAATCCAGGACTTCGACGGTTGCCGCCCATCCGGTGGCCGCGGTCGGCGCAGTGGACAACGACGAGGCGGTGAACCTGCGGCGCCTCTATGCTTCGATCGACCGTTCGCAAGCCGTGATCGAATTCTCCCTCGATGGCGACGTCCTCGGCGCCAACCAGAATTTCCTCGACCTGACCGGCTACCGCCTTGACGAGATCGTGGGCCGCCACCACCGCCTGTTCGTCGACCCCACCTATGCCGAGAGCCGCGCCTACCGCGAGTTCTGGGAAAAGCTGGGGCGTGGCCAGTTCGACGCCGGCCAGTACAAGCGGATCGGCAAGGGCGGCAAGGAAGTGTGGATGCAGGCGAGCTACAATCCCGTGCTCGACGAGAGCGGTCGTCCGGTGAAGGTGGTGAAATTCGCCACCGACATCACCGCGACCCGCATCCTCCAGGCCAACAACGAAGGCCAGCTCGCCGCGCTGCAGAAGTCGCAGGGCGTGATCGAATTCTCCCTCACCGGCGACATCGTCGACGTGAACGACAATTTCCTGCGCATGCTGGGCTACCGGCGCGAGGACCTGATCGGCCGGCACCACTCGATGCTCGTCGATCCGGCCTTCCGTGCCTCTCCCGCCTACCGGGAATTCTGGGACAAGCTCGGCCGCGGCACCTATGACGCCGGCCAGTACAAGCGCCTGACCAAGGACGGTCGCGAAATCTGGATCCAGGCCAGCTACAACCCGGTGCTGGACATCAACGGCCGGCCCTTCAAGGTGGTCAAATATGTCACCGCCGACATCACCGACCAGGTGAAGATGGTGATCCGGGTGAAGCAGATCGCCGGCATGGTCGCCTCGGCGGCGGTCGAGGTCCGGGCCACGGCCGAGGCGATGCAGGCGACCGCGGCGGATTCGACGCGCCAGGCGGAAATGGTCAGTTCGGCCGCGGGCCAGGCGTCCGGCAACGTGCAGACGGTTGCCGCCGCGAGCGAGGAACTGGCCGCTTCGGTGGCCGAGATCAGCCGTCAGGTGGTGGACTCGACCGCGATCGCCCAGCGCGCGGTCAGCGAAGCCTCCTCGGCCAACGAATCCTTCAACATGCTGGCGGAATCGGCGCTCAAGATCGGCGACGTCATGAAGCTGATCCGCGACATCGCCGGCCAGACCAATCTGCTCGCCCTGAACGCGACCATCGAGGCCGCCCGCGCCGGTCAGGCCGGCCGCGGCTTCGCCGTCGTGGCCTCGGAAGTGAAGGCGCTCGCCAATCAGACCGCCAAGGCGACCGAAGACATCGGGGCCCAGATCGTGGCCATGCAGAACGCCACCTCGACCTCGGTCGAAGTGGTGAAGAACGTCGCCCGCACGATCGACAAGAGCGCCGAAGTGACCTCCATCATCGCTTCCGCTGTCGAAGAGCAGCGCGCCGCGACCAGCGAGATTTCCCGCTCCGCCGCCGAAGCCGCCGACGGTACCGCGCAGGTCACCTCCAACATCGAAGGCGTCAGCCGGTCGGCCGCGGAAGCCGCCAACCAGGCCGAAGCCCTGCTCGACGCCGCGGGTGAACTGGCCCAGCAGGCGGAGGCGATGCGTGGCGACGTCGACAATTACCTCGGCCGGATCGGCGCCGTAGCCGCCTGAACCGCTGCCACTTTGAACAGCCTGCATCCGAGAGGATGTGGGCTGTTGCGATAGGTCATTGCGGCGGGCGCGATCTTCGCGCGAGTATTCTTCCCGCAATGCCTCATCGTCCGTGCAGACTCGCCGCCGTTCTTCTTGCCTTCGCCGCGCTGGCCGGGTGTCAGACCGGCGACGCCGTGAAGCCGCCGGCTGAGGCTCTCTTTGTCCTCGGCCGGACGACCGAAGCCGATATCCGCGCCCAATACGGTGCGCCCACGTCGTCGGAGCGGGAGACGACACCGCAGGGCTCCGCGACCGGGTTGCCCAGCGGCGGCTCGCCCTTCGACGCCGTCCCCTTCGAAGGCACCTACACCCGCCTTCGCTACGCGCTGACGAACGAGGCCGAAGCCCGGCTGCTCGGCGGCGACACCAAAACCAAGACGGCCGAATTCCTGCTCTGGAACGATGTCCTCATCGACTATCACTTCAACAGCAGCTTCGAGGCGGACGCCACCACCTTCGACCTCGCGCGCCTGAAGGACGTCGCGATCGGCCGCACCATCGAGGCCCAGGTGATCAGCCTGCTAGGCCCGCCGTCGGGCCGGGGCATCTTCCCGGCGGTGCGCGACCCCGGCAGCCATGTCTTGCATTACAACTATTTCGCCGTCCACCAGGGCTTCTTCGTCTGGCAACGGGACGTCCAGCGCCAGCACGCCGACGTTCTGATCGACGAGCATGGTTTCGTGCAGGCCTACCGGGGCGACGACGATGCGGCCCTGCCCATGAACCGGCGTTGAAATCGTGACACGGAAGACATCATGCGCTCACTGTTGATCTTCATGGCCGCCTGTCTGCTCGGTGCCTGTGCCCGGGGCCAAGACGTCGCGCGGCCGACTATGGCCTCGGTCGTCCTGGGCGGTTCGACCGAGGCCCAGATCGTCCAGGCCTTCGGGACGCCGTCGAGCCGCCGCCAGCAGGTGGCGCCGGTGCCGAGCGCGGAGCAGCTGGCGGCCGTGAAGAGTCCCTTCGATGCCGTCCCGGCGGAAGGCGGCTACAGCCGCATCGAGTATGAATATTCGAAGCCGGACGGGCTGGATGGGACCGGCGGCGGCACCCGCGTTTGTTTCTTCGCCTTTATGAACGACCGCCTGATCAGCTACGACTGGATCAGCGGCTTCGCCGACAATTCGAGCCAGTTCGACGAGAGCCGGATCGCCTCGATCAAGCGCGGCGCCACGACCAAAGCGCAGATCGTCGAGCTTCTGGGCGAGCCCACCGGCCAGGCGATTTATCCGGCGGTACGCGACAAAGGCATGCTGCTGCTCAGCTACAGCTATGTGGGCCTGACGCCGCGCCAGCGACTGCTGTTCGACAGGTCGCGCCAGATCGTCCTGTCCTTCCTTGAGGTGCTGATCGCGCCGGACGGCAAGGTCGTCGACTATCGTTCGCGGTCGGAGACCAAGCCGATGCCCCAGGCCCCGGCCTCCAGCCCGACCTTCATGCCCATTTTCATTCCGACGAAATGAGACGGCGCCTCAGAAGCTCCAACTCGCGCTGAGGGCGCCGAAGGCGGAATGGCCCTTCTGACCGTCGAATTCCTTGGTCCGCACGACATAGGAATAGGTCAGGCGCGTCGCCCCCAGGAAGACCGAGGCGCCGGCCTGGAGGTCGCCGACCAGGATCTTCTTGTCCACGCTCGGGCTGTCGCGGAAGGTGTTGCCGTCCAGGAAGATGTCGCGCAGCACGACGCGGCCCTGCACGCCGGCGAAGAGATACCAGCCGAGGCCGTCGCGCTTGTCGTAGAAATTGGCGGCGGCGAGCGCCGGGCGGATGCGCGGCACGCCGAAATCGGAATCGAGATTCTGGCCGAAGCGCAGCATGGCGCCGGCCGCGCCATAGGTCGCGACATTGCCGAGCGAGACGGTGATGTTGGGCGACAGATCCAGGCTGAGCCCGGTGCGCTCGCCGACCAGGGTGATGGCCCGCCATTGCCGGTCGAACACGATGTTCAGGCCCGGCTCGTCCTTCAACTGATGGTCCCAGCCTTCCGAGTGGGTGTCGCGGATCAGGTCGTGGAAACCGTTCTGGATGTCCTTGCCCAGTGCCGAAGGCCCGACCACGCCGGCCTGGATCTCGATCGAATTCAGCTCGGACTGGGTATAGGCGACGAAGGAGAGCGTGCCGTAGAGGAAGGCGGCATAGGGCCGGTCGGTCGGATCGGGCACCCGGGTTTCCGTGTCTTCCGGCGTATAGATCGTCTGGCCCAGCGAAAAGCCCCAGCGGAGCTGGGCGTCCGGCCGCAGGAAGAAGCGGCCGAGGTCGCTCACGCCTTCGAGCGCCGGCGGCGGCCGGGAGGGCGAGAGCCAGGTGAGTTGGGCACCGTTCGTGTAGTAGCGATCGGTATGGGCGAAATAGTCGTTCTCGATCTGGAAGGTGAAGGTGCCGTTGGGATCGGGCGACGGGCCTTCGGCCAGGGCGGCGGCCGGGCATCCGGCGGCGAGCGCTGCGGCGAGGATGAGGGAACGGGAACGCGGTGCGTACGTCATGCTGATGTCCATCGAACGGAAGCGCAGGAGATCACGGGTTGCGCCCAAGGTCTAGCCGCCCCCTTGATTGACTTCGGGGCCGGGAAGATCCTATTACGGCGTGACGTATTCTCAGGGGTGGCAGGCGATGGCCGATTTTCCGAAGCGTAGCCTTGAAGACTGGCAGGCACTGGCGGCGAAGGAGCTGGGCGGCAAGCCGGCCGACAGCCTGACCTGGAACACGCCCGAAGGCATCGCCGTGAAGCCCCTTTATACCGCGGAAGATGCCGAAGGCCTGGAGACGACGGGCGGCCTGCCCGGCTTCGCGCCCTTCACCCGCGGCGTGCGCGCCACGATGTATGCCAACCGGCCCTGGACCATCCGCCAATACGCCGGTTTCTCGACCGCCGAAGAGTCGAACGCCTTCTATCGCAAGAACCTGGCCGCCGGCCAGATGGGCCTCTCGATCGCCTTCGACCTGGCGACCCACCGCGGCTACGACAGCGACCATCCGCGCGTCACCGGCGACGTCGGCAAGGCCGGCGTCGCGATCGACAGCGTCGAGGACATGAAGATCCTGTTCGACGGCATCCCGCTCGACAAGATGTCGGTCTCCATGACCATGAACGGCGCCGTGCTGCCCTGCCTCGCCAATTACATCATCGCGGCGGAAGAGCAGGGCGTTTCCCAGGACAAGCTCTCGGGCACGATCCAGAACGACATCCTGAAGGAGTTCATGGTCCGCAACACCTATATCTATCCGCCCGAGCCTTCGATGCGGATCATCGCGGACATCATCGCCTATACCTCCAAGAACATGCCGAAGTTCAATTCGATCTCGATCTCCGGCTATCACATGCAGGAAGCGGGCGCGAACCAGGTCCAGGAACTGGCCTATACGCTGGCCGACGGTCTCGAATATGTCCGCGCTGCGCTGTCGAAGGGTCTCGACGTCGACGAATTCGCCGGCCGCCTGTCCTTCTTCTTCGCGATCGGCATGAATTTCTTCATGGAAGTGGCCAAGCTCCGCGCCGCCCGCTTCCTCTGGGCCGAGCTGATGGCTCAGTTCAAGCCGAAGAAGGCGTCCAGCTCCATGCTGCGCACCCACTGCCAGACCTCCGGCGTCTCGCTGACCGAGCAGGATCCCTACAACAACGTCGTCCGCACCGCTTACGAGGCGATGGCGGCGATCTTCGGCGGCACCCAGTCGCTGCACACCAATTCGCTCGACGAGGCGATCGCCCTGCCGACCGAATTCTCCGCCCGCATCGCCCGCAACACCCAGCTCATCCTGGCGGAAGAGACCGGCGTCACCCACGTGATCGACCCCCTCGGCGGTTCCTACTACGTCGAGAAGCTGACCGCCGACCTGGTGACCGAGGCGCGCAAGCTGATCGCCGAAGTCGAAGCCCTCGGCGGCATGACCAAGGCGGTCGAGAGCGGCCTGCCCAAGCTCCGCATCGAGGAATCGGCGGCGCGCCGCCAGGCCGCGATCGACCGCGGCGAGGAAGTCATCGTCGGCGTCAACAAGTACCGTCTGAAGGAAGAGGCGCCGGTGGACATCCTGGACGTCGATAATGTCGCCGTCCGCGAGTCCCAGATCACCCGCCTGAAGCAGATCCGCGCGACCCGCGACGAGGCGGCGGTGACGGCCGCGCTCGACGCCCTGACCGAAGGCGCCAAGGGGACCGATGCCAACCTGCTCGACCTCGCCGTCAAGGCCGCGCGCGTGCGCGCCACCGTGGGCGAGATCTCGGATGCGCTCGAGAAGGTCTTTACCCGCCACAAGGCGGTGATCCGCTCGATCTCCGGCGTCTATGGCGCCGCCTATGAGGGTGACGAGGGCTTCGACCGCATCCGCAAGGAAGTCGCCGCCTTCGCCCGTGAGGAAGGCCGCCGGCCGCGCATGTTGGTCGCCAAGATGGGCCAGGACGGCCACGACCGCGGCGCCAAGGTGATCGCCACCGCCTTCGCCGACATCGGCTTCGATGTCGACGTCGGTGCCCTGTTCCAGACCCCGGCCGAAGTCGCCCGCGACGCGGTCGAGAACGACGTCCATGTGATCGGCGTCTCGTCCCAGGCGGCGGGCCATAAGACCCTGGTGCCCGAGCTGATCGCCGAGCTGAAGAAGCTCGGCGCCGAGGACGTGCTGGTGGTCTGCGGCGGTGTCATCCCGGCGCAGGACTACGACTTCCTCTACAAGGCGGGCGTCGCGGCCATCTATGGCCCCGGCACCAACATCCCGGCCGCCGCGGCCGAGATCATGTCGATCATCGCCAAGCGCCGCCAAGCCGCCTGATCGTCTGCCGGCCCCCGCCCGGCCGGGCGGGGGCCGTTGCGCCCGTCGAGCGTCTGTTAGTGGCGGGCGTCACAGCCAGGGGGGCTGCGGCGGCGCTATTGTCGCGCCCTCCAAGGACGACCGGCCCGACCGCCGGCCTGATGACAAGGGAGGGAAAACTGCCATGGCATCCATTCTCGACTGCGCCCGCATTTCGACCGACGTCTACAATACGAGGAACAGCGACGCGCCCGGCTGGGTGCGCGGCGCGGTCACGGCAGATCTCGCCGTGGGCGAAGCCTTCTTCGGTGCCACCTATCTGCGCGGCAATGAGGTCGTGGTGGCCTTCCGCGGCAGTGTTGAGGCAGTGGACTGGACCGACGCCGATGCCGATATCGGCCGCGGCCGCCTGCCGCTCGGCCAGCTCGCCGACGCGGTCGGCTATATGAACCGGGCTTCGGCCGCGGCGGCCCAGCGCGGCATCACGAGGCTGGTGATCACCGGCCATTCGCTCGGCGGCGGCCTCGCCCAGCTCGCCGTCGGCATTCGTCCCAATTCGGTCGGCGTCACTTTCAACGCGCCCGGCTGCCGCAACCTCACGGGGGCGGTGCATCTGAACCTCGCCAATCAGGACGTCTGGAATTACCGGACGGCGCGTGATCCGGTCAGCCGCACCGGCGTGCCGCTCGGCCGGCCCTATGTCAGCCTGCCCGTGCCGGCGACCACGGCGGAACGGGTCAGCCGCGCCGTCGGCGGCCTTCCGGGCCTGCTCGGCGGCTATCTCGCCGGTTCCGGCAACGAGCACCGCATGGCACTGATGCTGCAGGCGCTGGGCGGCAGTTCGGAATGCGGGCGCTGCGTCTGAGCCTCAGCGCCCGAAGATGCCCTTGAAGAATTGCGCCAGGGAATTGCGGTTCTGCTTGCGCCCCAATTCCTTGGCGTCGGGCAGCCAGGCGATCTGACACCCGCCGTTCGCCGGTGAAGGGGCGGTGGCCGTGCCACGGGCCGCCCGGCAGGAAGCCGAAGACGGTGCCCATGGTGGGCGGCACTTCGGTCGCGAAGGGCTCGAAATCATGGTCGTCGTAGAGCATGCGCAGGCGCCCCGCGACCGGCTCGGTCCATTCGTCGTTCATATGGACGAACAGGGTCATCACCTTGCCGGCGCCGTCCGTGAGATAGCCGTGCTCGGTGATCGCAGGAAAATCCTGCGCAGGGCCGGGATCGCTTCGGGCCGCCGATATCGGCTCGAAAAGCCCGCTACACGAGCATGGTTAATCTATAGGGCCGGCTTGCGACGGTGTTGTGGCAGTCAGCCGCCCATTTTGTCGCGATCGGGTGGCGGCAAATAGGCGGCATCGCCGAGCGACTCGCCCGGGCCGGTGACGTGGTCCACCATCTGCGCGACGACGACACCGAATTCGGTGTTGACCGCCACCTTGACCGGCACGGCGCGGGGCAGGCCGGGCAGGCGCACGAACCAGACGTCGATCGTATTGGGGAATTTCTTGGCTTCGGAGCGTTCCCAGTCGGGATCGAAGCCTTTCACCCGCCGGTATTGCACCTGGCAATGCAGGGCTTCGCCCGAATAGAAATCGCCGTGGCCGTCCAGCGTATCGGCGCCCTGGTTGTCGAAGGCGACGTCGTAGCGCCGCCTGCCGTCGAAGATCTTGTAGCCACCGTGGCACAACTCGCCGTCGCTCGACGCCGATGTCGCCATGATCGCGGCCGAGGCGGGATCGATGGCGCCGACCAGGAATTCTGGCTCGACGGGCTTGCGTCCGTCCTCCGCATTGTCCGGCACGGTGTGGACCATGGTCGGGCCGTTGTCGCCGAAGGTGACGTCGATCGAGCGCCGCTTGCCCACGCGGCCGTCATAGCGGATCTGATAGAGCAGGGGCTCGACCTTGGAGCCGGCCAGCACGCCGTCGACCCGGCTCTGCATCCGCGCCTTGAACATGCCCTCCCAGAGGCCGATGGTCCGGGTCAGGCTGTCCATCCGGTAACGCTGGGCGTCCACGATCGTCCTGGTGTCGACTTCGACCACCGGAACGCCGCCCAGGAAGACGCGATAGGTCAATGCGACCTGGCCCGGCGCGGTGGAGCCGGCCTGTCCGGCGCCCGCCGCGGGGAACATCATCAGGGTCGCAAGGAGGGCGATACGGCGAACGACGGACATGACGGCTACTCCATCCGTATGAACGCGGCTTCACGAACGCAGCTTCTGGGCTTTGCCTTCGGGCGCTGCCCTGATAAATCGAGCCGATGATGACAGGTTCCGTTTCCGCCGGCGAGCCGGCTCCGATGTCGCCGCAAACGGCCCAACTCGCCGAGGGCATCCTCCGGGGCGAGCGCCGTTCCCTCGCTCGGGCGATCACCCTGGTGGAATCGACCAGGGCCGATCATCGGGCCGAGGCGGCGCGGCTGATCGGCCACTTGCTGCCGGCGACCGGGCGTTCGGTCCGGATCGGCTTCTCCGGCCCGCCCGGGGTCGGCAAGTCGACCTTCATCGAAGCCTTCGGCTGTCATCTGGTCCAGGCCGGCCACAAGGTGGCCGTGCTCGCGGTCGACCCCTCGTCCAGCCGTTCCGGCGGCTCGATCCTGGGCGACAAGACCCGGATGGAAATGCTCTCCCGCGAGCCGAACGCCTTCATCCGACCGAGCCCCTCCGGCGGCACGCTGGGCGGTGTCGCCCGGCGCACGCGCGAAGCCATGCTGCTGACCGAGGCGGCGGGTTTCGACGTCATCTTCATCGAGACGGTGGGCGTCGGCCAGTCGGAGACCACGGTCGCCGACATGGTCGATCTCTTCGTCCTCCTGGCTTCTCCGGCAGGCGGCGACGATCTCCAGGGCATCAAGCGCGGCATCATGGAACTGGCCGACCTGCTGATCGTCACCAAGGCTGACGGCGACCTCGCCCCGGCAGCCCAACGCGCGGCCGCCCAGCTTCGCTCGGCGCTGCACCTGATGCGGCCCAAGGTGCCCTGCTGGCGGCCCCAGGTGCTCACCGTCTCCTCGGTCCAGGCGACCGGCATGGCCGACGTCTGGTCCGCCATCGGCAGCTTCCGCCAGGCCATGGAAGGGGCGGGGGAACTCGCGAAGCTCCGCGCCGAACAGGCCCGCGCAGCCCTCTGGCGCGAGATCGAGGACGGGCTGATCGCCGCGCTCAAGGACCATCCCGCCGTCGCCGCCGAAGCCCCCGCCCTGGAACAGGCGGTGGTCGCCGGCTCCACGACTCCGACGCTTGCCGCCGAGCGTCTGCTCACCGCCTTCCTCGGCCGGCCCGTGTGGCCCGATTGAAGAAGGGGCCTCCGGCTATCATAAAATGATAGCCGGAGGCCGCCCATGCCCAGCTCCTACACGATCGGCAAGCATTTCGAGGATTTCATCCGCATCCAGGTGGAAAGCGGGCGCTATGCCAGCGCCAGCGAAGTGATCCGCGACGCGCTCCGCCTGCTCGAAGACCGCGAAGCCGCCCGCGCCGCCATCGACAGAGGGATCGAGGAAGGCATCGCCGACGCAGACGCCGGCCGCGTTTATGATGCCGACGAAGTGTTCGACGAGTTGGAAGCGAAATACCGCGCCATGGCCGATGCGCAGGGCAGGCGGTGAAGGTCGTCTTCTCGACGCCCGCCCTCAACGCGCTCTAGTCTATCGGCGACTTCATCGCACAAGGCGTCCGCCGCCGGCCTTACGGCACCTACCTGATCTTCTATCGGGTCGAGGATACGCGGGTGACGATCCTCTCCATCACCCATGCGGCGCAGGACTGGGAACGGCTGTTGCAGCCCTGACGGCGGCTCGCCTCACTCCGCCAGCGCTGGATAGTCCGTATAGCCCTCGGCTCCGCCGCCATAGAGTTTCTCGCGCACGAAGGGCGTCAGGGGGGCGTCGCGGCGCAGGCGTTCGACCAGGTCGGGATTGGGGATGAAGGGGCGGCCGAAGGCGATCAGGTCGGCGTGATCGGCGGCCAGGGTCGCTTCGGCCAGGGCTTTGTCGTAGCCGTTGTTGGCGATATAGGCGCCGCGGAAGCGGCCGCGCAGGGCGACGAAATCGAAGGGTTGCGCCGTCTCGCGCGGGCCCTGGGTGGCGCCTTCGATGACGTGGATATAGACGATGCCGCGTTTGTCCAGCCCGTCGACCACCTGGGTGAAGAGGGCCGTCGGGTCGCTGTCGGCGATGTCGTTGGCCGGGCTCACCGGGGCGATCCGGACACCCACCCGTTCCGGGCCGATCGCCGCCGTCACGGCGTCGACCACCTCGAACAGGAAGCGGCAGCGGTTGGCGATCGGGCCGCCGTAGGCGTCCGTCCGCTTGTTGCTCGAATCGCGCAGGAACTGGTCGATCAGATAGCCGTTGGCGGCATGGATCTCGACCCCGTCGAAACCCGCCGCCATGGCATTCCCGGCGGCCTTGGCATAGGCGGCGACGATGCCCGGGATCTCGTCCGTTTCGAGCGCCCGGGGCTCGGACGTCGGCACGAAGTCGCCGTGCACGAAGGTCATGGCATTGGCCTTGATCGCCGAGGGGGCGACCGGCGGCGCCCCGTTCGGCTGGAAGGCCACGTTGGAAATCCGCCCGACATGCCAGAGCTGAATGAAGATCCGCCCACCCGCGTCGTGCACCGCATCGGTCACCCGGCGCCAACCGGCGACCTGTTCCGGGCTGTGGATGCCGGGGGTCGAATCATAGCCCTGGCCTTCGGGGCAGATCTGCGAGGCTTCGGAGATGATCAGGCCGGCGCTGGCGCGCTGGGCGTAATATTCCGCCGCCAGGGCCGTCGGCACATTGCCCGCACCGGCGCGCGCCCGCGTCAGCGGCGCCATCACGATGCGGTTGGGCAGGTCGATCTCCGCCAAATGATAAGGCGAAAACAGGGGGGTGGTCCAAGTCATGCGACGCGACCCTTCACCTTGTTGAACAATGCCGTCAGAGTGGGCGCCGCCTCCGCCCGGCACAACCCGGGCCGGCGGCAGGGGGCCGTGCCGACTTTGCAGGCCAGGGGCCTTGACCTTTGCGGGTATCGGGGCTAGAAGACCCACCTTCCGCAGGGGGCCGAGGCTTCCCGCGACATAGGTATTTTGCGCAAGGCGATGGGAGACTGAACATGGCGCGGCGCTGCGAACTGACCGGCAAGGGTGTTCTCGTTGGCAACAACGTCAGCCATGCCAACAACAAGACCAAGACCCGTTTCCTGCCGAATCTGGTCAATGTCTCGCTGATCAGCGAGTCCCTGAACCAGTCCGTGCACCTGCGCATCTCGGCCAATGCGCTGCGCTCGGTGGAGCACAACGGCGGTCTCGACGCTTTCCTGCTGAAGAGCCGCGACACCGACCTGTCGCTGAAGGCCCGCCGCCTGAAGAAGCTGGTCGAGAAGCGCGCCGAAGCGGCTGCCGCCGCGGCCTGAGCGCGTCGGAGCGGGTGACCATGGCCGTGCTGGCGAAAGCCGATCGGGGCTTCTTCCTCGGCGCCGTCGCCGCCATGACCTCGGTCGTGGTCGCCTCCAACATCCTGGTCCAATATCCGTTCGAGCCGTTCGGCCTGGCGGATTGGCTGACCTGGGGTGCCTTCAGCTACCCGCTCTCCTTCTTCGTCACCGACCTGACCAACCGCCAGGTCGGGCCGCAGGCGGCGCGCCGCGTCGTCTATGCCGGCTTCCTGGTCGCCGTGGTGCTCTCGGCCCTGCTGTCCGAGCCGCGCATCGCCGCCGCCTCGGGCCTCGCCTTCCTGGTCGGCCAGCTCCTCGACGTCACGGTGTTCAACCGCCTGCGCCGCCAGAGTTGGTGGCGTGCGCCCTTCGTCGCCTCGGCGCTGGGTTCCCTGGTCGATACCGCGGTGTTCTTCACCGCCGCCTTCGCGGGTTCCGGCCTGCCCTGGACCGGCTGGGCCGCCGGCGACCTCGCGGTCAAGATGACTTTCGCGCTCGGCCTGCTCGCTCCCTTCCGCTTGTTCATGGCCTGGTATCGCCGTCCGGCGATGGCCTGAGCCTCACTCGGCCGGTAGCTCGAATTCCAGCAACAGGGTCCGCTGAAGGACGCTGAAATTATCGTCCGAGACGACGATGGCGCGGGTCTTTCCCTGGGTGTCGCGCCAGACGCCGAGACATTCGAAATTGTCGACCGTCATCTCGTTGGTGATCTGGCCCAATTCGCGGTCGGCGATCGGGGCATCGCCCGCGACGGCGGCGGCGCTCACGACCGAGAGCCGGGCGCCGGCACCGGCGACCGCACTGAACCGCCGTTGCAGCAGTAGATAGTCGCCGTTCGGCAGCACCTTGATGTCGGTCGGCTTGAATTCGTCGGTCAGGTCCAGCTTCAGGGTGCGGATCGGGGCGCCGCCCGGCCGGGCGAAGACCCAGCCGATGTCGTGGCCCAGGCCGTCCGGCAGATATTCGTCGAAGGCGAGCAGGGCGCCGTCCGGCATCACCGTCATCGCTTCGAGGCCCTGGTTGGGATCGGCCGCGGCGACGCCTGGCGGGGCGTCGATACGGCTCGGCCGGTTCAAGAGGGGCGGGCGGCCGTCGGCCGAGACGGGATAATGCAGTACCCGGTGCCGGTGCTCGAAGCCGATCGCGAGACTGCCGTCCGGATACTCGGCCAGGGACTCGGCGTCGGCCATTTCCTTGTCGCTGCCGAGGGGCCGGCCATCCTCGCCGACGAGGGGGGCGAGCGTCGCGCCGCCGAGCCCGGTCACCTTGCCGTCGCGCCGTTCGAGGGTCGCGGTCAGCCAGGAACCGACATCGGAAATGAGGACGACCCGATTGCCGTCCGGGCTCACCACCATGCCGGACCAGCCGCCGAAATCCCGGTCGGCCGAAGACAGCAGAAGGCCGCCCCGATAGGCCAGGAGGCCCGCATGGTCGAGCGTCGGATCGGTGAAGCCGAGGGGCACTGGGACCGCCTCGACCGTCAGGGCGTGGGACGCCGTCTGGGCCGCGGCGGACGAGGCCAGCGCCGCCGCGCCGAGCAGAAGCAGCAGGGCGAGGCGCATGGTCAGCGCCGCCGCCGTCCCGCCTGGGCACCGGCCGCCGCCCGTGTCGGCGCCTGTTCGTCGAACAAGGAGGCGAGCTGTTCCATCATGGCGCCGCCGAGCTGTTCGGCTTCGACAATGGTGACGGCGCGGCGGTAGTAGCGCGTGACGTCATGGCCGATGCCGATGGCGATCAGCTCGACCGGCGAGCGCGTCTCGATCCAGTCGATCACCTGGCGGAGATGTTTCTCGAGATAGGAGCCGGAATTGACCGACAGGGTCGAATCATCGACCGGCGCACCGTCCGAGATGACCATCAGGATGCGGCGCTGTTCCTCGCGGGCGATCAGGCGGTTGTGGGCCCAGAGCAGGGCTTCGCCGTCGATATTCTCCTTGAGCAGGCCTTCGCGCATCATCAGGCCCAGGTTCTTGCGCGCACGCCGCCAGGGCGCATCGGCATTCTTGTAGACGATGTGGCGGAGGTCGTTCAGGCGGCCCGGCTGCGCCGGCTTGCCTTCCTTCAGCCAGCGTTCGCGCGATTGCCCGCCCTTCCAGGCGCGGGTGGTGAAGCCCAGGATCTCGACCTTGACCGAGCAGCGTTCCAGCGTGCGGGCCAGGATGTCGGCGCAGGTCGCGGCGACGGTGATCGGCCGGCCGCGCATCGAGCCCGAATTGTCGATCAGCAGGGTGACGACCGTGTCGCGGAAGGTGGTGTCCTGTTCCCGCTTGAAGGAGAGCGGATGCATGGGATCGGTCACCACGCGGGAGAGCCGGGCGGCGTCCAGCATCCCTTCCTCGAGGTCGAATTCCCAGGTCCGGTTCTGCTTGGCCATCAGGCGGCGCTGCAGCCGGTTGGCGAGCTTGGAGACGACGCCCTGAAGGGCCTGGAGCTGCTGGTCGAGATAGGCGCGCAGCCGCGTCATCTCGTCGGCGTCGCACAGTTCCTCGGCTTCGATGGTCTCGTCGAATTCGGTCGTGAAGGCGCGGTAGGGCGGCTCGCCCGGCTCGTCGGTGACCGGGCCGTTGGGCCGCCAGGGCCGCGTCGCCTCGGTCGAATCCTCGCCCTCTGCACTGTCGAGGTCGTTTTCGCTGTCGACCTGGACGGCGGTCTCGGTCGAATCATCGGCGCTCGGCTCGTCGGATTCGACCATTTCGGTGGTGGCACCCTCGGGGGCGGCGCCTTCGCCCTCCTGGTTGTCGCCTTCGCCTTCGTCCTGCTGGTCCTCGTCGGCGTCGTCGTTGTTTTCCTTGTCGTCCTGGTCGGCGCCCATGTCGTCGGACAGGCCGAGATCGGCGATCAGCCGGCGCGACAGGCGCGAGAAGGCGGCCTGGTCGCCGGCCACATCGGCCAGGCGATCGAGCTCTTTGCCACCTTTCTCGTTCACCCAGTCGCGCCAGAGGTCGACCATCTTGGTGGCGGCCTCGGGCGGCGGGGCGCCGGTCAGACGCTCGCGCACCATGAAGGCGACGGCTTCCGACAGGGGGGCGTCGGCCCGTTCGGTCACCCGCGCATAGCCCCGGGCCTTGGCGCGCTCGTCCAACATGGCGCCCAGGTTGGCGGCGACGCCTTCCATGTCGTTGGCGCCGAGGGATTCGCAGCGCGCCTGCTCGACCGCGTCGAACACGGCGCGGGCGCTCGTCCCGTCCGGCATGAAATGGCCGTGCAGCTTGTCCGAATGGTACTTCAGGCGCAGCGCCGCCGAATCCGCGTGACCGCGCACCTGGGCGATTTCGCCCGTGGTCATTTCCCGCGTCGGCTGGGGCAGGCGTACCGCGGCACCGCCGCCGGAGGGGGCGGTGTTGCTGCCGGTAAAGCCGGTGCCCGGGCTGGCCGGGCGGTTGGCGACACCTTCCGAGCCGAAGGCGACGGTCAGATCACTCTTCTCCGCCATCGCGCGCACGGTGGCGGCCACCGCGCGCTTGAATGGTTCGACGGGGCTCTCGGGCCGGGCCATGGCGCGTTACGAGATCCGGATATTGGCTGCCGACTCGGGCAATTCCTTGCCGAAACAGCGCTGGTAGTATTCGGCTACCGTCGCCCGCTCGACCTCGTCGCATTTGTTGAGGAAGGTGACACGGAAGGCGAAGGCGACGTCGCCGAAGATCCGGGCGTTCTCGGCCCAGGTGATCACGGTGCGGGGCGACATCACGGTGGAGATGTCGCCGGCGATGAAGCCCGCGCGGGACAGATCGGCGACGCTGACCATGGCGCTGACGATCTTGCGCCCTTCCGGCGTGTTGAAATGCTGTGCCTTGGCCAGGACGATCGCCACTTCCTGCTCCTTCGGCAGGTAGTTCAGGGTAACCACGATGTTCCAGCGGTCCATCTGGCCCTGGTTGATCTGCTGGGTGCCGTGATAGAGGCCGGTGGTATCGCCGAGGCCGACCGTATTGGCCGTGGCGAACAGGCGGAAGGCCGGATGCGGGCGGATCACCCGGTTCTGGTCGAGCAGGGTCAGCTTGCCCTCGACTTCGAGCACGCGCTGGATCACGAACATCACGTCCGGGCGGCCGGCATCATATTCGTCGAACACCAGCGCGGTCGGGTTCTGCAACGCCCAAGGCAGGATGCCTTCGCGGAATTCGGTCACCTGGCGGCCGTCCTTCAGGACGATGGCGTCCTTGCCGACGAGGTCTATGCGGCTGATGTGGCTGTCCAGGTTGATGCGGATGCAGGGCCAGTTCAGCCGCGCCGCGACCTGCTCGATATGGGTCGACTTGCCGGTGCCGTGATAGCCCTGGATCATGACGCGGCGGTTGTAGGCGAAGCCCGCCAGGATGGCCAAGGTGGTTTCGCGGTCGAAACGATAGGTCTCGTCCAGGTCGGGGACATATTCGTTGGGAGCGGAAAAGCCCGGCACCTCGAGGTCGCTGTCGATCCCGAACATCTGTCGCACCGAAACCTTGATGTCGGGCTTGCCGTCAGGGGTCACGGTGGTGGCGGGTGCTGTCATGATCGGTCAATCCTAACGAGGCGAGAATACTGAGCGGTTTACCTGGACAATTCGTCACGCATGAAACCCTTGTCGCGCAAGTGCCGATAAGCATCGATCACCTGGCGCAGCCGGGCTTCGGCGGATTTGTCGCCGCCGTTGCGATCGGGATGGTAGCGCTTGACGAGCGCCTTGTAGCGCGATTTCACATCCGCCCCCGAAACCCCGGATTCGAGTTCGAGCACGGCCAGCGCCTGCCGGTCTTCGGGGGACAGGCGGCGCATTTCCGGCGCCGCGCCGCGGACGGGCTTGCCGTCGACGCGAAGCCCGGCTTCGCCGAGAAGGTCGAAGGGATCGTGCGGAACGTGCTGATGCTCCGACGATGTCCGGCCGCTGGACCTTTCGCCGAGCTTCCAGGTCGGTCGGTGCCAGGTCGCGTTCTGGGCCTGATACCGTTCGATTTCGTCGGCGCCCATGCCTTCGAACCAGTTCCAGGACTTGTTGTATTCCCGCACGTGGTCCAGGCAGAACCACAATGGCTGATCCGCGGGGTTGCGCGACCGGGGGGCGCGGTATTCGCCGCACAAGCTGCACCCTTCGCTCGCGCAGGGGCGCGGCGGCGGGGATTCGCGGTGGCCTTGGGCCCGGCGCGGATAAGCACTTTCCTTCCGAGACATCTGTGGATTATGGGTGGCAAGAACCGGTGAAACAAGGTCGCCGGATGGGAAACCGCGTGCCGCCGCGTCAACAAGGGATTTCGCCATGCGCATGGCCGATCGAATTCGCCGGACCCTCGAATCCGCCCTCGCCCCCGCCACCGTGGCGGTGATCGACGACTCCGGCCGTCACGCCGGCCACGCCGGAAATGCCGGCGGCGGGGAAACGCACTTCCAGGTCCGCGTGGTCAGTCCCGCCTTTGCCGGGCAGGGCCGGGTCGCCCGCCATCGCCGGGTCAACGACCTCCTGGCTGGCGAATTCGGCCGCGGCCTCCACGCCCTCCAGCTCACCCTGCTGACTCCGGACGAGGATGCCGCGGGGAAGTAACACGCATTAAGCGTGCTATGCGGTAACACAACTTTTTGATCACATACTATAAGGATATGTGGTTATATTGTGCGCGTCTGGGTGGTCGGGTGAGGACCGGTATGCGGATGCGGAACGTCAAAATCAAGGGGCACAGGACCAGCGTGCGTCTGGAACCGACGCTGTGGGATGCGATCGAGGACATCTGCTTGCGGGAGGGCGTGGGCCTGGACGATCTCTGCACCCGGGTCGCCACGGAACGGCCGGGCAACAATTTCACCTCCAATTTGCGCTGCTGGGTGGTCGACTATTTCCGCGGCAATCCCGCGGCAGCCTGAGGGGTCAGGCCGCGCGCAGCACCTGCTCGACCGCCTCGATGGCGACGTCCTGGGTGATGAAGGCCTCGCCGATGCGCCGCGCCAGGATGAAGGTCAGCTTGCCGTCCTTCACTTTCTTGTCCTGCGCCATGTGATGGATCAGGGCCTGGGGCGCCAGTTCGGCAGCCAGTGCCGTGGCGCCTTCGATGTCGCCCGGGGCGGTCGGCAGACCCACGGCGGCCATGTGGCGGCGGGCGCGCACGGCGTCCTGGCCCGGGCAGAGGCCGAGCTGGACCGAGAGATCGAAGGCCAGCCTCATGCCGATGGCGACCCCTTCGCCATGCAGCAGGCGGGGGCCGAAGCCGGTCGCCGCTTCCAGGGCGTGGCCGAAGGTGTGGCCGAGGTTGAGCAGGGCGCGGTCGCCCGTCTCGCGTTCGTCGCGGGCGACGATGGCGGCCTTGGCGGCAACCGAGCGGCGCACCGCCTCGATCCGGGCGGCGCGGTCGCCGGCTACCAGGGCAGGACCGTGGACCTCCAGCCAGTCGAAGAAATCGGCGTCGCCGAGCAGGCCGTATTTCACCACCTCGGCATAGCCGGCCAGGAGTTCGCGCCGGGGCAGGGTTTCCAGCAGGGCGATGTCGGCCAGCACCAGGCGCGGCTGGTGGAAGGCGCCGACCAGATTCTTGCCGTGGGGCGTGTTGATCCCGGTCTTGCCGCCGACCGAGGAATCGACCTGGGAGAGCAGGGTGGTCGGCACCTGCACGAAGTCGACGCCGCGCTTGGCGATGGCGGCGGCGAAGCCGGCCAGGTCGCCGATCACGCCGCCGCCCAGCGCCACCACGGCGTCACGCCGTTCGATCCGGGCGTCGAGCAGGCGGTCCATCACCCGTTCTAGTACGGGGAAGCTCTTCGAGCCTTCGCCGGGGGCGACGACGATCGCCTGATGTTTCACACCCGCGGCGTCGAGGCTGGCCTCGGCGCGGGCGAGATGCAGGCGGGCGACGGTCTCGTCGGTGACGATCAGGGCCCGCCCGCGCGGGAAGAGATCGCGCACCCCGGCACCCAGGCGGTCGATCGCGCCGGCGCCGATGTGGATGTCGTAGGACCGCTCGCCCAGCGAGACGGGGACGGTGACCTCGGAGGTCGGGGCGGTCATAGGGCGATTCCTTGCAGGCGCGCGACCTGGGCCAGGACGTCGTCCACCACCTGGTCGTGCGGGCCGTCCAGACTGTCGACCACGAGGTCGGCCTCGGCATAGACGGGATAGCGTTCGGTGATCAGCCGCTCCAGGATCTCGCGCGGGTCGCCGCGCTTCAGGAGCGGCCGGTTGTTCCGCTTTTTGACCCGCTTCAAGAGCACGTCGAGATCGGCGCGGAGCCAGATCGAGACACCGAATTCCTTGATCCGGGCGCGGGTTTCGGGGTCCATGAAGGCGCCGCCGCCGGTCGCCAGGACGTGGGGCGTGGCATCGGTCAGCAGGCGGGCGATGACGCGCCGCTCGCCGTCGCGGAAGGCGGCCTCGCCGTGGCGTTCGAAGATTTCCTCGATGGTGCAGCCGGCGGCATCTTCGATCTCGGCGTCGGCGTCGCGAAAGGGCACGTGCAGGCGCTGGGCCAGGCGCTTGCCGATCGAAGACTTGCCGGCGCCCATCAGGCCGACGAGCACGAGCGTCCGGGTCAGCGCGAAGGGCGGCGGGCTGGTGACGGCAGGGTCGCCGGCCCCGTCGTAAGTGAGGATGTCGTCTTGCACCGCCGGAATGTGCCCGCTGGCGGGCGATCTTTCAAGGTCGTGCAGGGCAGGGCGCCATGCCGCGGCCACCCTTGTCCTGGCAGGGGGGTGCCCCTAAAGTGACGGAAATCGCCGTGCGGGAATCGCCGGCCGGGACGCATCGTCCCGTTTCCGCCACCCGCCTGTGCCTTCTTTCCGCCTTGGACGCCGTTCACCATCCGATCATGTCGAAAGTTCTCATCATCCTGGCCGGGGTCGTCCTCACCGCCGTCGTCGGCGGTGCCATCTATCTGGCGACCTTCGACCCGCCCGTGACCCGCGAGCGGGTGGAGCAGGTCCTGCCCAATGACCGCTTCCCGGAATAGGCGAGGCGGTCTCTCTCTTGTTGCCGCGGCCGCCCTGCTGGCGGCCGGCTTGCCGATCCTCGGCGCCTGCGGCGGCGGGCGGCGGGCGCCGCCGACCGCCGATACGGGTGCGCCGCCGGCGAGCGGCCCGCTCTCGCTGATGACGGCGCCCCTGACCGAGCCGGGGCCACCGCTCCAGGCGCCCGGCCCGGCGCCGGACACCACCGATCCGCGCGGTGCGGCCCTGCCGGCGCCGGTCGCCGAAGCCCCCCTGTCGACGGCTGTCGCCCTCTCGCCCGCCGGGACCGAGGCCCTGCAGGATCTGGTCGGCGGGGCTGTCTGGGCGGGTTCCGACGCGGCCGCGGCGGGATTTCTGCTCGATCGCCTGCCGGTGCCGGCACGGAGTGCCGCCGCCCGCGCCCTCACGCGCCGCCTGATCGCCGCCGACCCGCCTTGGCCCGAGCTCCTGCCCCGTCTCGTCGCCCTGCGTGCCGCGACCGGCGATGGCGCAGACCTGGCTCGGCTGGCGGGCGACCCCGCCGCCATGGGCGCCCTGCCGCACGAGGCGATCGCCGCCGTGGTGCAGGCCCTGGCAGCCTCGCCCGACCGCCGGCAGCTCTGCGGCGCGGGGCTCGACCGTCTGGCCGATCCGGCCGGCTCGGACTCCGAGGTCCTGCGCGCCGTCGCCCTGTGCCGGGTCGCTGCGGGTGACGGTGCGGGGGCCCAGCTCATGCTCGATATGGCGCGCGACCGCCAGCCCCTCGATCCCGGCTTCGAGCATCTCTTCGCCACCATGTCGGGCGGCGAGCGGGCGACGCCGGATGCCGTGAAGCCGGCGGACGCCCTGAGTCTCTGGGCCGGAGAGGCGCTCGCCCTGGCGCCGGCCGGCGGACTCGATGTCGTTAGGGTGCCCGTGCTGAATCTGGGCCTCCTGGCGCGTGGGCCGGGGTCGCTCGACTCCAGGATCGCGGCCGCCGAACGAGGCGTCGCCGTCGGTGTGGTGGCGCCTTCCGTGCTCGCCACACTCTATGAGACAGGGCCGGCACCGGCCGGTGCCGTCACCGCGCTGCCGCCCGGCCTGCGTCGTCAGGCCCTGCACCGCGTGGTGGTCGAAGCCTCGGGGCCCGCTGTGCGCGCCCAGGCGGTCGCCGCCGTGGTCGAGGCCGGGGCGAAGGATGGTCTCGCCGCCGCCATGGCCGCGGTCGAGGGACGGGCGATCGCCGATGTCGCAGCGCAGTCGCTGCCGCCCCCGATCGGTGCCGGTCTGGTGCGTGCCGCCCTCTGGGCCGGCGACATCGCCTCGGCCAAGGCACAGCTCGACCGCCTGGGCCAGGTCGCGGGCGACGGCAGCGCCGCCGCGGTCGATCTCCTGTGGCCCTACCGCGCCCTGCTGGCGCCGGCTGCACCGCTGCCCGGCGGCTTCGACGATTTCACCGATGCGCTGCCGCGGGGGAGCGACGGGACGGCCCGCCTGCGCCTGACGGCCCTGCTGCTCGACGCCCTGGGGGCAGTCCTGCCCGACCTGCTGACGGCGGCGCGCGGTGACGGGGTGGCGGTGTCGATCTCCGGCCCGGTCGAGGCGCTGATCGCCGCCGGCCGCCGGGGCGAGGCCCTGGCCTCCGTCCTGGCGCTGCTGGGCGACCGGCCGCTGGCTGCCGTGGCGCCGGACGAGCTCGCCTATGCCGTCTCGGTGCTGCGCCGGATCGGCCTCGGCGACGATGCCCGGGCGCTGGCGGTCGAGGCGGCACTGGCCGCCGGCCTCTGAACGGGGCGGCCGTGAGCGAGGCGCCCGTCCGCCGCCGCGGCCGGCCCAAAGTGGTGCCGGCCTTCGCGCCGCGCGGCCGGACCGCAGCGCTGATCGACGGCTTCCTCGAAATGATGGCGGCGGAGCGCGGCGCTGCGGCCAATACGCTGGCCGCCTATAGGCGCGACCTGACCGATTATGCCTTCTTCCTGGAACGCCAGGGCAGGAGCCTCGACGCTGCCGCGGCGGAGGATGTCGAAGCCTATTTCGCCAGCGTCGAGGGGCGTGGCCTGAAACCCTCGACAGCGGCGCGTCGCCTTTCGGCGCTTCGCCAGTTCCACCGTTTCGCCCTCTCGGACGGCATCCGGACGGATGATCCGACCAGCCGGATCGAGGCGCCGCGCCAGGGCCGCCGGCTGCCCAAATATCTTTCCGAGGAAGAGGTAGAGCGCCTGCTCGGCCTCGCTGCCGACGGCCTCGGCAAGGCGGCGGGCAAATCGGGGGAGAAGCGGCGGATGCGCTTCCTGGCGCTCCTCGAAATCCTCTATGCGACCGGGCTTCGCGTTTCCGAACTGGTCGGCCTGCCGCTCGCGGCCCTGGCCCAGGATCCGCGCTTCGTCCTGGTTCGCGGCAAGGGGGGGCGGGAACGCCTGGTGCCCCTGTCGGATCCCGCGCGCTCGGCCATCGCGCGCTGGCTGAAGCTCCGCCCCGTGGGCCTGCTGCCCAAGCAGGCGAAATTCCTCTTTCCCGCCGGTACCGCGACCGGGCACATGACGCGCCAGCATTTCGCTCAAGGCCTGAAGGCGTTGGCGGCGGAGGCCGGGCTCGACCCCGCCCGGGTTTCGCCCCATGTGCTGCGCCACGCCTTCGCCAGCCATCTGTTGGCGCATGGGGCGGATCTTCGTGTCGTGCAGACGCTGCTCGGCCATGCCGACATCTCCACGACCGAGATTTACACCCATATCCTCGACGAGAAGCTGCGCACCCTCGTCAACCGGCACCATCCGATGGCAAAATTGCCGCGGCGCACAAGTTGACAAGCGATACCACCCTTTCTACCGTCCCCGCCACTTGATCCGGAGACAGTCCTGATGAGCTTCAAAGTCGTCGAGCAGGCCCCCGCCCGTCTGAATCGCTGCGAACTGGCCGTGCCCGGTTCGAGCCCGCATATGTTCGAGAAGGCGGCCAAGTCGGCGGCCGACGTGATCTTCCTCGACCTCGAGGACGCGGTCGCGCCGGACGACAAGCCGAAGGCGCGCGAGAACATCATCCAGGCGCTGCACGATGTCGATTGGGGCGACAAGACCATCTCGGTCCGCATCAACGGCCTCGACACCCACTATGCCTATAAGGACATCGTGGAAGTGGTCGAGCGCGGCGGCGAGCGCCTCGACCTGATCATGATCCCGAAGGTCGGCACCGCGTCGGACGTCTATGCCGTCGACATGATGCTGACCCAGATCGAGGCGGCGATCGGCCGCAAGAAGAAGATCGGCCTCGAGCACATCATCGAGACCGCCCTCGGCATGCAGAACATCCACGAGATCGCCGCCGCCTCGAAGCGGAACGAGTCGCTGCATTTCGGCGTCGCCGACTATGCCGCCTCGACCCGCGCCCAGACGACCCAGATCGGCGGCCCGAACCCGTCCTATGCCGTGCTGACCGATCCGGACGAAGCGGGCGAGCGCGTCCGCCACTGGGGCGACATGTGGCATTATGCGGTTGCCCGCATGGTGGTCGCGGCCCGCGCCAACGGCCTTCGCCCGATCGACGGTCCTTTCGGCGACTTCTCGGATTCGGACGGCTATCGTGCCCAGGCGGCCCGCTCTGCCGTGCTCGGCTGTGAAGGCAAATGGGCGATCCACCCGAAGCAGATCCCGGTCGCCAACGAAGTCTTCACCCCGTCGGAGAAGGAAGTGACCAAGGCCCGCCGCATCCTGGAAGCCATGACCCAGGCCAAGGCCGAGGGCAAGGGCGCCGTCTCGCTCGACGGCAAGCTGATCGATCTCGCCTCGATCCGTCAGGCCGAGGCCCTGGTCCAGCAGGCCGATCGCATCGCCAACAAGTGATTGCCAAAGGTGGGGTTCCGGAGTAACCCCACCCCCGCAAGGCCGTCCCGGCGAGAAGAGGGTTGAATCATGGTGATGTTCCTCGACTTCGAGAAGCCCATCGCGGAGCTCGAAGCCAAGATCAAGGAACTGCAAGCCATGCCGGCAACACCGGGCATTTCGATCGCCGAGGATGTCGCCCGGCTCGAAGTGAAGGCGGATCTCCTGCTGCGCCAGACCTATGGCAAGCTGACCGCTTGGCAGAAGACGCAGGTCGCCCGCCACCAGGGGCGGCCGCGCTTCAACGACTATGTGAAGATGCTGATCGAGGATTTCGTGCCGCTGGCGGGCGATCGCGCCTTCGGCGACGACAAGGCGATCCTCGGCGGCATGGGCCGTTTCCGCGGCCGGCCGGTGATGGTGATCGGACACGAGAAGGGCGCCGACACCGAAGGTCGCATCCGCCACAATTTCGGTATGGCCAAGCCGGAGGGCTATCGCAAGGCGATCCGCCTGATGGAACTGGCCGATCGTTTCGGCATGGCGGTGATCACCCTGATCGACACCCCGGGCGCCTTCCCGGGCATCGAGGCGGAGGCGCGCGGCCAGTCGGAAGCGATCGCGCGCTCGACCGAGATGTGCCTGAAGCTGAAGGTGCCCCTGGTCGCCGTGATCGTGGGCGAGGGCGGCTCGGGCGGGGCGGTGGCGCTGGCCACCGCGAACCGCGTGCTGATGCTCGAACACGCGGTCTATTCCGTGATCTCGCCCGAAGGCTGCGCCTCGATTCTCTGGCGCTCGGCCGAACGGGCGCAGGATGCCGCCGCCGCCCTGAAGCTGACCGCGCAGGACCTGATGAAGCTCGGCGTCATCGATGCCGTGGTTTCGGAGCCCTTGGGCGGTGCCCAGCGCGATCCCAAGGCGACCATCGCCTCGGTCGGTCATGCCATCTCGACGGCCCTGGCCGAATTCAAGGGCAAGGACGGCGAGGCGATCCGGCGCGAGCGGCGCGAGAAATTCCTCGCCCTCGGCAGGACCCCGGTCTTCGCCTGAACTCGCTCAGTGCCTGAACAGGCGCCGGAGCAGGTGCCAGGGGCTGAAGCGCGAGTCGCTCCAGCCGTCGCTGCAGGTCTTCAGAAAGAAGGCCAGTTGCGCGGCATCGCTCGCCCGGTCCGTGGGCATGAAGTAGACCCGCGGCACCCCGTTCCGCGACACCATCGAGCAGGCGAGGCCGATCTGGCCGTCGTCCAGCCCCGGATAGAAATAGACCGCGCCCAGCCGACGCATGTTCTGGAAATCCTGGGCCAGCGCCGGGGTCGACTGCATCACCTCGGCGACCTTGCCGGCGACGGCGCGCACCCCGGCCGTGGTCAGCCTGCCGCCGGACTTCAGGGCGCCGGGCACGACAGCCGACAAGTCACCGCCCGGCGAAGCACTGCCGCCCGCCGGCGACTTTCGCACAGCCGCGGCCGCCGCGGTCCGGATCGTCTGCACCGCCGCGGCATCGAGACCCGGAAGGGCCGACTCTTCGGCGGCGACACAGGCGGCCTCGAACGTCGCATAGAGCAGCGGCAGCATCCGGATCCTTTCCCGTTCGCCCAGGCGACGATGATAGGCGACGCCGAGTCGGAGTAAAGTGAGGGGCGTCACCGCTGCCATGCAGAAGCCCCCATTTGACGGCGCCCTTCGCATCTGCGATAAGTGGCGTACCGGAAGTTCCGGCATCAGGCGCTCCAGCCGCGTTGGGATGGTTTCGACCGTCCGCCTGTCGAGTGCATCGATCCCTCAACCCTTGGCGACCCAGATACGCGGGGCCGCTGGATAGGAACCGTTGGACGGGTCCGCGCGGGATGCGCGGCCACGGCGGCTATCGAGAAAGTTCCCTAGTGACTCAATTCAAGGACCTCGGCCTCGCCGAGCCCATCCTCCGCGCCCTCGCCGACGAAGGCTACGAGGTGCCGACGCCGATTCAGGCGCGCGCCATTCCTTCGCTGATGGAAGGCCGGGACATTCTGGGCATCGCCCAGACCGGCACCGGCAAGACCGCCGCCTTCGCCCTGCCCATCATCCACCGCCTGATCACCAACCGCCAGCGCGCGCCCCAGCGCGGCGTGCGCACCCTGGTGATGGCGCCGACCCGCGAGCTCGCGGCCCAGATCGGCGAGAGCTTCTCCGCCTATGGCCGCCATGCCGGCATCTCGGTCGCCGTCGTGGTCGGCGGCGTCGGCCACGGGGGCCAGATCCGCGCCCTGGCGCGCGGCGTCGACGTCCTGGTGGCGACCCCCGGCCGCCTGCTCGACCATGTCGAGAGCGGCAACTGCCGGCTCGATCACTGCGAAGTGGTGGTGCTGGACGAGGCCGACCACATGCTCGACCTCGGCTTCGTGGTGCCGATCCGCAAGATCCTGTCGAAGCTGTCGCATCGCCGTCAGAGCCTGTTCTTCTCGGCGACCATGCCGCGCGAAATCGCCGGCCTCGCGGCCGAGATGCTGCGCGATCCCGTGAAGGTCGAGGTGACGCCGGTCGCCACCACGGCGGAGCGGGTGAGCCAGCAGGTCTATCTGATCGAGGCGAACGGCAAGCGCGGCCTTCTGGTCGAATTGCTGCGTCCGGCCGATGTGACCCGGCCGCTCGTCTTCACCAGGACGAAGCGCGGCGCCGACCGCGTGGCCGAACATCTGGAAGCCCATGGCATCGCGGCCGCCGCGATCCACGGCAACAAGAGCCAGGGCCAGCGCGAACGTGCGCTCGACGGCTTCAAGTCGGGCAAGGTCCGCGTCCTGGTGGCGACCGACATCGCCGCCCGCGGCATCGACGTCGACGGCATTTCCCATGTCTTCAATTTCGAACTGCCGAACGTGCCGGAACAATATGTCCACCGCATCGGCCGGACGGCGCGGGCAGGCAATGCCGGCGTCGCGATCTCCTTCTGCGACCGGGACGAGGCACCCTTTCTCCGCGACATCGAGAAGACGACGCGCCAGAGCCTGCCGGTGATCGACCGCCGGGCCGATCCCAGGGCCCCGGCCGAAGCACCCAAGCCGCGCCCGCCGCAGCAGCAGCGCCGGCCCCAGAACGGTGGTCAGGGACGGCCCCAGAACGCCGGTCCCGGCCGGCCCCAGAACAGTGGCAGTCGCCGTCCGGGTGGCCAGCAGCCGGCGCGCAAGCCCGGCAATGCACCGGCGCGGAATCGCGCCCAGGGCTGATCGAATGACGCCCGGCGCCCCTTTCTCGGGGCGCCGGGCATGGCATGATGGCGGCCTCGTCGGGGGGGCGTCGCCATGATCCAGCTGCATCAGTTTCCCAAGGCCTGGGGCATCAATCCGAGCCCGTTCTGCCTCAAGGTCGAAGTCTTCTTCGCGCTCGCCGGCATCGAGTGGCGCGAGGTGAACACGCCGCCCTTCCTGGCGCCCAAGGGCAAGCTGCCCTTCATCACCGACGGTGGGACCCGGATCGCCGACAGCGGCGCCATCATCGAGCATTTCAAGGCCAAGGGCATCGACCTCGACGCCGGGCTCGACGAGGGGCAGCGGGCGCTGGCCCACCTGATCCGCCGCACGGTCGAGGAGAGCCTCTATTTCGTCCTTCTCTATGCCCGCTGGATCGATCCCGCGGGCTGGAAACTGTCGAAACCGGCCTTCTTCGGGGCGATGCCGCCCGGCATGCGCGACCTGCTGCCGCCGATCGCCCGGCGTGGCGTGCGGAAGGGCCTGCACGGCCAGGGCTACGGCCGCCACAGCCCGGCCGAGATCTATGCCCTCGGCATCGCCGATCTCGAAGCGATCGCCGCCCTGATCACGCCTGACGGTTTCGCCGTGGCCGAGCGGCCGGCCAGCGTCGACGCCACGCTCTACGCCTTCCTGGTCAGCATCATGGATGCGCCGCTCGACATGGTCCTGAAGCGCCGCGCCCTGGAACTGCCCCGTCTGACCGCCTACAAGGCACGCATGGCGGCGCGCCTCGCTCAGGCCCAGTCTTCGAGCTGAGGTGGCGGGCCGGCGTCAGACGACGCCGGCTTCCTTCAGGCGGGCGATGATCGCGTCGGCCGCCTGTTCGGTCGTCATATTCGCCGCGTCCAGGTGAATTTCGGCATGTTCCGGGGCCTCGTAGGGGCTGTCGATGCCGGTGAAATTCTTGATCTGACCCTGGCGCGCCTTCTTGTAGAGGCCCTTGACGTCGCGGGCTTCGGCGACGCTGAGCGGGGTGTCGACGAAGACCTCGAAGAACTCGCCCTGTTTCACCAGTTCGCGCGCCATCCGGCGTTCCGAGCGGAACGGCGAGATGAAGGAGACCATGACGATCAGGCCGGCGTCGACCATCAGCCTTGCCACTTCGGCGACGCGGCGGATGTTCTCCACACGGTCGGCATCGGTGAAGCCGAGGTCCTTGTTCAGGCCATGGCGGACGTTGTCGCCGTCGAGCAGATAGGTGTGGCGCCCGGCGGCGAAGAGCTTCTTTTCGACCAGGTTGGCGATCGTCGACTTGCCGGCGCCGGAAAGGCCGGTGAACCACAGGATGGCCGGCTTCTGGCCCTTCAGCTCGGCACGCTGGTCCTTGGCGACGTCGACCGCCTGCCAATGCACGTTCTCGGAACGGCGGAGCGCGAAATGCAGCAGGCCGGCGCCGATCGTCGTATTGCTGATGCGGTCGATCAGGATGAAACCGCCGGTGTCGTGGTTCTCCTTATAGGCGTCGAAGGCGATCGGCTGGTCGGTCGCGACGTTCACGACGCCGATCTCGTTCAGCTCCAGCTTCTTGGCCGCCAGATGTTCCAGCGTGTTGACGTTCACCTTGTATTTGGGCTCGGTGATCGAGGCGGCGACCGTGCGCGTGCCGATCTTCATCAGATAGGGCCGGCCCGGCAGCAGGGGCTGGTCGCTCATCCAGATCACCGTCGCCTCGAACTGGTCGGCGACATGGGCCGGGCTGTCGGTCCTGGAGATCACGTCGCCGCGCGAGATGTCGATCTCGTCGGCCAGCGTCAGGGTGACCGACTGGCCGGCCCCGGCGCAGGGCAGGTCGCCGTCATAGGTGACGATCCGGGTCACCGTGCTGGTCTTGCCCGAGGGCTGCACCCGGATGGCGTCGCCCGGGCGGATCTCGCCCGACGCGATCAGGCCGGAGAAGCCGCGGAAATCGAGGTTCGGGCGGTTCACCCATTGCACGGCCAGGCGGAAGGGCGCGCTCTTGGCCGCGTCCTCGACCTCGACGGTCTCGAGATAGCCCATCAGCGAAGGCCCGTGGTACCAGGGCGTCTCGGCGCTTTCGGCCAGCATGTTCACGCCCTTGAGGGCAGAGAGGGGGATCGGCGTCACATCGGTCAGGCCGATCTTGGCGGCGAAGGCGGTGTAATCATCGACGATGCGATCGAAGGTCGCCTTGTCGTAACCGACCAGGTCCATCTTGTTGATGGCCAGGACGACCTTGCGGATGCCGATCAGCGAGACCAGGTAGGAATGCCGCCGGGTCTGGACCAGCACGCCCTTCCTGGCGTCGATCAGGATCACGGCGACGTCGGCCGTCGAGGCGCCGGTCACCATGTTCCGCGTATATTGCTCGTGGCCCGGGGTGTCGGCGACGATGAACTTCCGCTTGTCGGTCGAGAAGAAGCGATAGGCGACGTCGATGGTGATGCCCTGTTCGCGCTCGGCCGCCAGGCCGTCGACCAGGAGGGCGAAGTCGATGTCGCCGCCCTGGGTGCCGACTTTCTTCGAATCCGCCTCGAGGGCCGCCATCTGGTCCTCGAAGATCATCTTGGAATCATAGAGCAGGCGGCCGATCAGGGTCGACTTGCCGTCGTCGACCGAGCCGCAGGTGATGAAGCGCAGCAGCGACTTGGTCTCGTGGGCCTTCAGGTAGGCGTCGATGTCGGTCGCGATCAGGTCGGAGATGTGGGACATCAGAAGTAACCTTCCTGCTTCTTCTTTTCCATCGAGGCGGACTGGTCGTGGTCGATCACCCGGCCCTGGCGCTCGGAGGTTTTGGTCAGCAGCATTTCCTGGATGATGGAGGTCAGCGTATCGGCCTCGGATTCGATCGCCCCGGTGAGCGGGTAGCAGCCCAGCGTGCGGAAACGCACCTTCTTCATCGCGGGCGTTTCGCCCGGGGCGAGCGGCATCCGCTCGTCGTCGACCATGATCAGCGTGCCGTCGCGTTCGACGACCGGGCGCTCGGCCGCGAAATAGAGCGGCACGATCGGGATCTGCTCGAGGTGGATATATTGCCAGATGTCGAGCTCGGTCCAGTTCGACAGGGGGAAGACGCGGATCGTCTCGCCCTTGTTCTTCCGCGTGTTGTAGAGACGCCAGAGTTCCGGGCGCTGGTTCTTCGGATCCCAACGGTGCTGGGTCGAGCGGAAGGAGAAGATGCGTTCCTTGGCGCGGCTCTTCTCCTCGTCGCGGCGGGCCCCGCCGAAGGCGGCGTCGAAGCCGTATTTGTCGAGCGCCTGCTTCAACCCCTGCGTCTTCATGATGTCGGTATGCAGCGCCGAGCCGTGGACGAAGGGGCTGATCCCCATGTCGACGCCTTCCTGGTTGATATGGACCAGGAGATCCATGCCCAGCGTCTTCGCCATCTGGTCGCGGAAGGCGATCATCTCCCTGAACTTCCAGGTCGTGTCGACATGGAGGAGCGGGAAGGGCGGCTTCGACGGGTAGAAGGCCTTCTGCGCCAGATGCAGCATCACGGCGCTGTCCTTGCCGATCGAATAGAGCATGACCGGATTTTCCGTCTCGGCCACCACCTCGCGCATGATGTGGATGCTCTCGGCTTCGAGCCGCTGGAGATGGGTCAGGGTGTCTTGGGACACGATCGGCTTCTCGATTCTGGGTTATTCACGTCCGAAAATCGTATAAATTTCCGGTTTCCGAAATCGGATGGAGAAAAGACCCGGCGTCCGGCCAAGTCAAGCCTCGGCGATGGCCTTTCCTCTTTTTGGAAAATTATGATTTTCCAAATGGACCTGTCAACACTCCTTCGGCCCGATTGAAGGCCGAAAAGGGGAAGTGGTCAGGGGGCCGCGGGCGAGGTGGTGATTTCGGGCGGCAGGACCGGCACTTCGCGCAAGAGCGTGATGGTGATGCGGCGGTTGGCGGGGTCGAGCGGATTGTCCGGGTTCAGCGGCTCGGACGAGGCCTTGCCCGAGACCTGATAGATCCGGTTCGGCCGCACGCCGGCCTCGGTCAGCACGCGGCGGCTGGAGTTGGCGCGGTCGGCCGAGAGTTCCCAGTTGGTATAGCCGGTGGTGGTGCGATAGGGCGCCGCGTCGGTATGGCCGGCGATGGCGATCTGGTTCGGCAGGCGCGCGATGATGCCGGCGATCTTGGTCAGCAGGGTGACCATCTGGTCCGACATGCGCGACGAGCCCGATTGGAACATGGCCTCGTTCCGGCCGTCGACGAGCTGGATGCGCATGCCTTCGGGCGTCACGTCGACCAGCACCTGCGAGGCGACGGCCTGCAATTCGGGCGAAGACTGCAGCGCCTGGCGCAGTGCCTGGGCGGTTTCGGCGAAGCGCTTTTCCTCGGCCTTGCCCTGGGCCTCGACCCTGGCGCGGGCGTCGGCCTGGGCGGAGGGGGCGCCGGGCGGCGGCGTCTGCTGGCCCAGGGCGTCGACCGGGCGGGGATCGGCATTGCCGCCCTGGCCCGTGCCCGTGCCGGTGACGCCAGAACCCTGCTGGGTGTTGCTCTGGGCATTGGCGGTGCCGGGCAGGGGGGTCGCGATCGCCGAGCTGGCGCTGCCGCCGTTGGATTGCTGGCTCTGGCTGTCGTCGGGCGACTGGGCCGAGCCGCTGGTCGGCATGGTCGAGTCGCTTTCCTGCTGGTCCGAGGTCTGGCTGCCGGATTCGATCCGGCTCATGATCGCAGGGCTGCCGCTGTCGTTGCGGTTGCCGTCCTGCGAGATGTTCTGGCCGCCCATGACGCCGCCTGCGCCCGAGGTGGTCTCGCTGATCGAGATCGGGTCGAAATAGTCGGCGATGCCCTGTTTCTGCGCTTCCGAGGTCGCGTTCAGCAGCCACAGCAGCAGGAAGAAGGCCATCATGGCGGTCACGAAGTCGGCATAGGCGACTTTCCAGGCGCCGCCGTGGTGGCCGCCTTCGACCTTCTTGACCCGCTTGATGATGATCACGGGTTCGCCGTTCTTGCCGTTCGCCATCAGACCGGGGCCAGTTTCTGGTTCGCTTCCTCGACCTCGTAGAAGGTCGGGCGGACATGGCTCTGCAGCGCCTTGCGGGCGAATTCGACCGAAACCGCGGGCGGATAGCCCTGCAGATGGGCGAGCAGGCCGGACTTGATGCAGTGGAGATAGCGAAGCTCGGCGTCATGGGTGGTGCGCACGGCATTGGCGACCGGCGCGATGAAGCCATAGGACGTCCACACGCCCATGAAGGTGCCGACCAGCGCACCGCCGATCAGGTGGCCCAGCACTTCGGGTGGCTCGGTGATCGACCCCATGGTGTGAATGACACCCAGCACGGCGGCCACGATGCCGAGCGCCGGCATTCCATCGGCCATGTTCTGCAACGCGTGCGAGACTTCGTGGACCTCTTGGGTATGGGTCTCCAGCTCGACGTCGATCAGGGCTTCCATCTCGTGCGAATTCTCGGTGCCGAGCGTCATCAGGCGCAGGTAGTCGCACAGGAAGATGACGGCGTGATGGTCCTTGACGAAGACCGGGAACTGGTTGAACAGGGCGCTGTCGTGCGGGTTCTCGACATGCTGTTCGAGCGCCAGCATGCCCTTGGTCTTGGCCAGCTTGAACACGGAATAGAGCAGGGACAGAAGCTCGAGAAAGGCAGCCTTGTTGTAGCGCGGCCCCTTCATCGCCGAGGCGACGTCGCCGCCCGTCTTCTTCAAGACGGTGACCGGGTTGCCGATGATATAGGCGCCGGCCGCCGCGCCGAAGATGATCATGAATTCGAAGGGCTGCCACAGCACTTCGAGATGGCCGCCGGCCAGGGCATAGCCGCCGACCACGCAACCCAGCACGACGACGAAACCAATGATCAGGAGCATGGGGCGACCGGAGCGAGATCAGGAGCAGGGATGACGCTTGCACTGTGCCCCGGGGTGGTTAACAAACCGCTTAGAGTGGGCGGGAGAGGACGATGAAACGCACCGTTTCGGCACTGTTCGCGCTCTTCGCCCTGGATGGTTGTGCGCTTGTGCCACAAGGCGGGATCGGCGACACGCCGGTGCCGGACGAATGCCGCGAGGTACCACCCGCCCCGGCGGCCGATGGCAGGGCCGCCGCCATGGTGCGCATCGCGCGGGCGGAATGGCACGCCTGGGGCGACCGGGTGGCCGAACTCCAGCCCGGCCGCCAGGTCCTGATCTTGCCCGACGGCAAGGCGACCGGCTGGGAAGAGGAGCGCCCGGCCTTCGCCGCCCTGGCCCGCTACTGGTGCGTGACGCCGCCCCGGCGCAACCATTGGGCGCTGGCCGCCCAGGCGGCCGGCTTCCCCAATGTCGAAACCGCGGCGGGCACGATCGACAAGACCGCCTTCGAGCGGACGCCGATCGGCCTGAGCCCGTTCAACGAACCCTGGTCGGCCGCCTTCGTCTCCTGGGTGGTGTGGCAGGCGGGTGTGGCGGAGGATCGCTTCCGCTATTCCGACACCCATTGGGACTATGTCGCCGACGCCATCACGGCCGCCCCGGGCAGTCGCTCCTTCACCGCCCGCGGCATCGCCGATACGGTGCCGAGGCCGGGCGACCTCGCCTGCGCCACGCGGAGCGGCCAGCCGCCAGCCGACTGGCACGATCTCGCCACGGAGGGCAGCCGGCCCATGCATTGCGACATCGTGGTCGGTACCGCCCCCTGCGCCTTCGCCGCCTCCGGCCGCTGCGTCGAAGCCATCGGCGGCAATGTCCTGCAAGGCGTCACACTGACCCGCGCCCCCCTGGACGCGGCCGGCCATCTGCTGACCGGCCCCGAGGTCAGCCGTGACTGGATCGTGATCCTGGCGGGGGACTAGGGGCGGCCGGAAGGAATTCTATCCGTTGAAAGTCGCGTGGTCCCGACCGGCGCGCCGTCGCTGGCTGGCCGCCCTTTGTGATGAGCGCATTGCGCTTCATTCGAGATTTTCAGACTGCGACGAAGCCACCGTCGACCAGAAGCTCCTCCCCGCCGACGAAGCTGCTCTCGTCAGATGCGAGAAACAATACGGCCCTGGCAATCTCTTCGGTCCGGGCGAGCCTGCCGAACGGAATAGTCTGCCGCATCCATTCGTCGGCGCCGGCATTGTTCCGCAGATAGGTCTGCATCGCCGGGGTCAGGACCATGCCGGGGGAAACAACGTTCACACGAATGCCGTAGCTTTTCAGATCGGTCGTCCACGTCCGTGCCAGAGAGCGGATGGCCGCCTTCGTCGCGCTATATATCGACAGATTGGCGAAGCCCTTGCTACCCGCGCCCGATCCAGCCAGCACGACGGCACCGCCGGCGGACATCAGCGGCAGAGCCTTTTGCACGGTAAAGACGGTGCCCTTCACGTTGATCGCGAACAGGCGGTCGAAGTGGTCTTCCTCGATGCCGCCGATCGGGGCGGACTCTGATATGCCAGCGTTGGCGAAAACCACGTCCACATGGCCGTGGTCTCGGGCTATTTGCGCGTACAACCTGTCGAGGTCGGCAAGATCGCTGACGTCACCTCGAACACCGACGGCTCCGCCGCCAATTTCATCGAGCGCTTCGTCCAGACGCTCTTGCCGGCGTCCCGTGACATACACATGGGCGCCCTCCGCCGCGAACAAGGTGGCTGTTTTCAAGCCGATGCCTTCCGTTCCGCCCGTGATCACCACGACCTTGCCGTCAAATCGCCTTGTCATGTCCCCTACACGCCCTTCATAAAGTGGAGGATTGCTCCATTTTTTTATATGGAGGAATCCTCCACTTATCAAGCCGGGATGAGGAGAGGCTTTTGGCCGACGAAATTTCATTGCGGGCCGATGCGCAGCGAAACCGGGAGCGAATCCTCGCCGCAGCCGAGGCCGCCTTTTTTGAAGGAGGCGCTGGCGTCTCTTTGGACGACGTCGCAAAGCGCGCCGGAGTCGGGATCGGGACGCTCTATCGGCGCTTTCCAACGCGAGAAGCACTCTTGGCGGCAGCGTATAACGCCAGATTCCTGGCTTTCGCCGAGGACAGTCGTGCCAGAGCCGCTACGATTGATCCCCTGAACGCCTTGCGGGCCTACATCAAAGAACTCGTCCGATATACGAATCTCTACCGTGGCTTCGCCGCGTCGCTCGGGACGGTTCTGCAGATTGGAACCGCTGGATGCCTCGCAACCAGCGAGGAAGGCGCTCGACTCCTGGCCAATGCGCAAGACGCTGGAGTCATCCGGCCCGATATCGGTTTCAATGACATAGTATGCGTCGTAACGGCAATCTCACTCGCTACCGAAAAAGACGCATCGCCCGAAAAGAACATCGATCGTTTGTTGAGCGTATTTATCAATGGTCTCGTCGCGGACTGAAAGTGTCGCGAATATGATCAGGGTGTTTCCGCTTTAACGCCCGATACTGCGCGCCGACAATCGAGGTGAGGGGGCTACGGCCCCCTCCATCTCGCCATGATTCCTGCCGATGACATTCACCCTTCGGCGCCGCTCGGGCGCAATTGGCGGACCGGATAGCCGGCGGCGGTGATGCGGGTGATGATGTCGGTGAGATGCTCGGCGTCGCGGGTTTCGATCACCAGGTCGAGGTCGGCATTCTTCACGGGCACGTCGAGGAACAGGCGCTGGTGGTTCACTTCGAGGATATTGCCGCCGCCGTCGCCGATCAGGCTGGCGATGGCGGCGAGCGTGCCCGGGCTGTCCGAGATCTGCACCCGGAGGCCGGCGATGCGGCCTTCACGCACCAGGTTGCGGCGGATCACTTCGCCGAGCAGGCGAAGGTCGATATTGCCGCCCGAGAGCACGAGGCCGCAGCGTTTGCCGGCGAAACGGGCGGGATGGGCCAGCACGGCGGCGAGGCCGGCGGCCCCGGCGCCTTCGACCACCGTCTTCTCGATCGCGAGGAGGAGGCCGATCGCCCGCTCCAGCTCCGCCTCGGTGACCAGGAGGATGTCGTCGACCAGGTCGCGGGCGATCGCCCGCGTGATCTGGCCCACTTCCTTGACCGCGATGCCCTCGGCGATGGTCATGCCGCCGCATTGGCCTTCCTCGCCCTTCAGCACGTTGTACATCGAGGGATAGAGGGCGGCCTCGACCCCGATCACCTCGATCCCGGGCTTCAGCGCCTTGGCCGCCACGGCGATGCCGGCGATCAACCCGCCGCCGCCGATCGGCACCACCAGGCAGTCGAGATCCGGCACTTCGGCCAGCATTTCGAGGCCGACGGTGCCCTGGCCGGCGATGATCGCCGGATCGTCGAAGGGGTGGATCATGGTGAGCCCTTCCGCCGCCGCGATGCGCTCCGCCGCGGCGAAGGCACCGGCCAGCATCTCGCCTTCCAGCACCACGCGGGCGCCGTGGTCGCGGGTCTGACGCACCTTCACGAAGGGCGTGGTGCGCGGCATCACGATGGTCGCCGGAATGCCGAGCCGGGCGGCGTGATAGGCGACCCCCTGGGCGTGGTTGCCGGCCGACATGGCGATCACTCCGGCCTTGCGCTCCGCCGCATTCAGGCTCTGCAACTTGTTGCAGGCGCCGCGGTCCTTGAAGGAGGCGGTGAACTGCTGGTTCTCGAACTTCAGGAACAGCCGTGCCCCGGTGATCTGGCTGAGCGTGCGGGCCTCGGCGCAGGGCGTCTCGACCACCTGGCCGGCCAGGGCGGCGGCGGCGGTGCGGATGTCGGCGATGGTGACGGGCAGATCGGTCATGTCGGGGCGGGTCCTTCTCCGTCCCGACTTGAGCAGATCAGGCGGCTTGCGGGAACCCCCAGTCGGCGCCGGTCAGCTCGGCCGCGACCTGCCAGAGGCGCGCGGCAGCGGCCGGGTCCGGCGTGATCTTCTTGTCCGCCTTCGCGGGCTCGCCGCGCATCCCGCCGAGCTTGGTGGGACCATAGAGGTCGCCGCCCTTTGCCGCCGGATCGGTCGCGGCCAGGAGGCTCGGTGCCGCCCCCATGGCGGGGGTCTGCGCCATCAGGGCATTGCCGAGGGCCAGCATCGCGGTTTCCAGCAAGGTCGGCTTCATCGAACGGCCACCCCAGGCCGAATTGGTCGCGGCATAGCCGGGGTGGGCCAGCAGGTTCTTGATCGCCAGGCCAGCATGGTCGATCCGGCGCTGCAACTCTTCGGCCAGCAGGAGATTGCCGAGCTTCGAATCGGCATAGGCCTGCCATTTGGAATAGGGCCGGCGGCGCCAGTCGAGATCGGCGAAGTCGAGCTTGCCCTTGCGGTACATGGCGCTGGTCACGGTGACCACGCGGGCGTCGTGCCCCTTGGCCAGCAGGGGCAGGAGACCGAGGGTCAGCACGTGGTGGCCCAGGCAATTGGCGCCGAAATGCCATTCGAAGCCGTCCTTCGTATGGCCATAGTCGATGCCGAAGACGCCGGCATTGCAGATCAGCAGGTCGACCGTCTCCAGCCTGTCCACCAGTTCGGCGACACAGGCCCTGACGGAAGCGAGGTCGTCCAGGGTCAGGGCGACGGTCTCGATCCGTGCATCGGGGAATTCACCGATCAGGCGGGCCACCGTCTCCGTGGCGCGGGCCGGATCGCGGCAGGCGATGATCACGAGCGCACCCCGGGCGGCGAGGCCTCGTGCGGTCTCGAAGCCGAGGCCGCGGTTGGCGCCGGTGACCACGGCAATGCGGCCGTTCAGCTTCGGCAGTCGGTCGATGTTCCAGGCCATGGTTCGGTCCTCCCGCGGGCAGGATGCCCTGAAAGGCGGCGCCGTGGATCGTCCGTTTGGGCGACATCTTTCCGACACGGGCAAAGCCCATCATGCTGGGTGCGGGACAGGATTCCCGGGGAGGGGTTTCGATGCGCTACCGGCGGTTTTCCAGCGTGGACAAGGTGATTGAGGTCCTGAACCCGAGCTATCCGATCCTCTGCGTCCATCCCGACCGGCTGGCGCGCAGCGCCCAGGCCTTCCTGACCGGCTTTCCGGGCCGCGTCCTCTATGCCGTCAAATGCAACCCGCATCCCCTGGTGCTGGAGGCGCTGTGGCGCGCCGGCATCCGCCATTTCGACACCGCCTCGCTGAACGAGATCGCGCTGGTGCACGAGCTGCTGCCGGATGCGCATTGCTATTTCAACCACCCGGTCAAGGGCACGGCGGCGATCGAATCGGCCGACAAGGTCTACAACATGGACGCCTGGGTGGTGGACACGGTCGACGAGCTCGACAAGATCGAGGAAGAGGTCGGCAAATGCCCCGACATCATCCAGGTCCGCCTGCAGACCGCCTCGGGTTACGCCGCCTTCGACCTCTCGCTGAAATTCGGTGCGACGCGGGACGAGGCGGTGGCGCTGTTGCAGGACGTCGAGCGCCGGGGCTATGTGCCCGCGGTCTCCTTCCATGTCGGCAGCCAGTGCCGCACGCCGGAAGCCTATGCCCGCGCCATCGCCGAGGCGGGCGACGTGATCGAGCGTGCCGGGGTGAAGATCCGCTTCCTCAACGTGGGCGGGGGCTTCCCGGCCCATTACCGCGGCACCCAGATCCCGCCGCTCGACAGTTTCTTCGAATCGATCAAACACGCGGTCGGCAAGCTGTCGCTGCCGCCGGATTGCGAGTTGATGTGCGAGCCGGGCCGCGCCCTGGTGGTCGAGGGCTGCACCATCCTCGTCCAGGTGCACCTCCGGAAGGGCGGCAGTCTCTACATCAACGACGGCACCTACGGCAATCTCTCGGAGCTCAACATCGGCAAGCTGACCCCGCCGGTCCGCCTGATCCGCAAGGGCGGCGCGCCCATGTCGCGGGAATTCGCGCCCTTCCGCATCTTCGGGCCGACCTGCGACAGTCTCGACGTGCTGCCCGAACCCTTCGTCCTGCCCGACGACGTGACCGACGGCGACTGGATCGAAATCGGCCAGGTGGGCGCCTACTCCAATTCGGTGGCGAGCCATTTCAACGGCTTCTACACCGACACGGTGGTCGAGATCGGTGACGGCCCGGCCCACGAAGGGCCGAGCCGCCTGGTCAGCGCGAACCCCTGAGCCTCATTAGTGGGGCAGGCCCAGGACCTGCCCCGGGTAGATCAGGTCCGGATCGCGGATCTGGCCCTTGTTGGCGCGGTAGATGTCGATATAGCGATAGCCGGTGCCGAAGCGGCTCCGCGCGATGCGCCACAGGCTGTTGCCCGGCTGGACGGTGAAACTGTCCGGCTGGCCGGGCGTGGCGGCCGCGACATCGACCGGGGCGCGCTCGAAGGGCAGTTCGCGCCGGGCGATCACCTTGCCGTCTGCGCCGATCACGTCGATCCGCAGGCTGTAGCGCCCGGGTTCGACCGGAACCTTGGGCGTCGCGCGCCAGCGGCCGTCGGCGCCGGCCTTGGTCTCGGCGATCAGGCGGTCGCCCAGATAGAGGCGGACGAGGGCATCCGGCGCCGCCCGGCCGGAGAACAGCGGGGCGCCGTCGGCCCCATATTCGACCGTTTCCAGCGTCGGCTCCGGCCCGCTCGGCGCGGCCGGTCCCTGGTCCGGCGCCTGGAGCACGCGGGACGGCGCATCCGGCGTGGCGCCGTCGCGATTGGTCAGCACGGCGACCGGGCCTTCCATGGCGGCGCCCGCCGCCGGGCCTTCAGTGGGGGCGCCCGCTGCCGGTGCCTCGGCCGCAGGGGCCGGCGTCTCGCCAGGCTTCTTTCGGCTCGGCACTTCGACCAGCACGACCTGTTCCGAGCGCAGCACGGTCCCGTCCGCCAGTGTCGCTTCGAGGGAGAGTTCCAGCGTGCCCTCGGGCAGCGGCTGGTCGACCACCAGGACCCAGCTTCCGTCGGCCGCCTGCGGCTTGCTCGTGCCGATCGTGGCACCATTGCCCAGGATTTTCACCACGCTCTCGGCCGGGGCGTGGCCGGCCAAGACGGCGGTGCCGTCCTGGGCGATGCGGGCGAGGTCGAAGCTCGGCGGCGTCGCCGGGGCGTGGGGCGCTCGAGTCTGCGGCGGCTCGGCCGGAGGCGGGGGATTCTGCGGCGCCGGGGCGGCCGCCTGAGGGGACGACGTCGGCGCGGGCTGCGGTGCGGCCGGCGCCTGGGGCGCGTCGGCGGGGGAGGTCGGCCGCGTCGGCGTGGCGCTCAGCCACCAGACCAGGCCGAGGACGAGGGCCAGGACCGTGGCGCCGGCAGCGACAACCACGATGCGCCGGCCCCTGTTTTCGTCTTCACCCGGGGGTGTCGTCCCCTGCGCAGGCTCCTCCATGATCTCCAGCTACTCCCCCTGGTGCCCTATACCCGATGCGACACTATCAGTTGCTCGGCTTTTTGCCATGCCTTACCGGCGCCTGGGACAGGAGATAGGCCGCGATGGCAGTGCGGTCGGCCTCGGTCAGGTGGCTGGTGCCGTCCTC
>Ga0265297_10002180_pt1 | contig 41311 bp, 66 predicted proteins | sample Munlanlwell13791_FD_192502 | JGI IMG/M metagenome (GOLD analysis project Ga0265297, IMG submission 192502) | Leachate microbial communities from a municipal landfill in Southern Ontario, Canada - Leachate well 137-91 | ecosystem: Engineered > Solid waste > Landfill > Unclassified | place... | reverse complement strand
AGGTGGGCGACAGCGCGACGGCCGCGGCGGGCGACGGCGGCACGGCCACGGCGGGCGACGGAGGCACGGCCACGGCGGGCTACAGAGGCACGGCCACGGCGGGCGACGGCGGCACGGCCACGGCGGGCGACTGCGGCACGGCCACGGCGGGCGACGGCGGCATTCTAAACATTAGGTGGTGGGACGGATCGCGCTACCGATTGGGTGTTTTTTATGTCGGCGAAAATGGTGTAGAAGCAAATACAAAGTATAGATGTGATAATGGCAAGCTTGTAAAGGCCAATCAGGAAGGCGGCCATGTCAATGGGTAAAAAAACAGAAACGATTGTTGTCTCGCTGACACCGCGCCAAATAAAAGCCCTTTGGCCACTACAGGAACTATCGCACGAGGCTAACCGCAAATTTAAAAGGGGTATGATTCTAGCGCAGGTTTGGCCGGAACAAGGATACATGCGGGCGTGTTTTTTGCCGCCTAGAAAGGCCAGCCGGTTTGTAGGCAGTGTGGAAACAAAAAAGGGCAAGGCCGACAAATGAAACACGAAGAGCACTACATGCAAATATTTCAAATAGTCGGAATCCCGAAGCCGCAAGGCCGCCCGCGCTTTGCTCGCATGGGTAACTTTGTGAAGGCGTATGATCCAAGGGATTCAAAAAACTACAAAGACAATGTCGCAGCACAACTAATGCAACAAAAACCGACATACATTGACAGCGATGCGATTGCACTTGGTTTGGTGTTTTTGTTACCTCGCCCAAAGTCACTCAAAAAAACAATTGTTTGGCATACCAAAAAACCAGACATAGATAACCTGATAAAAGCAGTCATGGACGCTGCCAAAGGAATTCTATGGCGCGACGATTCGCAAGTTGTACGCTTAAGAGCAGCGAAACAATACACGGTTGAACAGCCGGGTATAGAAATAATAATTGAGAGTACAAAATGCCAATAACAGACATAACAACGACTGACATAATGGCCGAACGAATACCAAAAAAGTTCAAAAACTATTGTTGTGATTGTGTATATCGAACAGACGATTATTTCTGCACGATCATGATAGATTTAGGTCGGGACAGCGCAGATTGCATACACGGTAGATATTCCTTGGGCGTTTGGGAATGTGGAGAATTTAAGAAAAAGGAGAAAGTATGAACGCATCCAAACACCCGCGTTGGAACGACGCCATCATCGGAACCAACGGATATAAAAAGCTCCGCGTCGGGCGAGCGCATCCCCTGGCCGATAGCAAGGGGTACGCATATGAGCACCTGATAGTATGGGTTTCGGCGGGGATGTCGGTTCCTAAACGGGCACAGAGTTTGCATCATAAAAACGGCGACCGGCGCGATAACCGGATCAGCAATTTACAGATGCTAACGATAGTGGAACACAAACAACTGCACGCCTCGAAACAAAGGCGGGATAAGAAAGGGAGATTTGCGAAATGAAAAAAGAGCGAGAGAAAAAACTGTACTACGTGGTTATCAACGGCAACGGCACGGACGATGCGCCGGCGCTAGACATTTCCGCACTCGGATCGCGGAAGGAACTTAACGACTGGCTCACGGGCGCGGGCGCAAAGACACATCGCGACATCCTCAAGGCCGGTCAATGCTGGCTTGAGCTCGACGACGGGCGCGAGTGCCTGATAATTTACGGCGCGTTGCGGGCAATCAAGACTATCGCTAAAGTGGCGGTGGTGTAGATAATACAATTATGAGTAGACCATTCCAAGTCAAGAACAAGGACGGCTCGCTCAAGTACGGCGGTCAATGGTGTATCAAGTTCAAAGACCCGAGTGGCAACTACCGTGTTCAGGTTGCGGGCTCGAACGAAAAAGACGCGGCAAGGCTACTACGCGGCATTTTAACGGACATTGACCGGGGGACATGGATTGACCCGAGAGCGCGCAGGGCGTCGACAAAATGGGGCAATGCCGTTGTTAATTTTGAATTATACAAGCGTCAACAGCGCCTTAGTAAAGGTACTTATCGTAGTATCGGACGTTGTATTAAAATTTTATCAAGCATAATAGATTCAGATGTTGATCTTGGTAGTCTGAAAAAAAATAATATATCAGCGATAATAGATAATGTTTTGAAATTACAAATATCGGATGCTTATAAAAATCTCATATTTACATATTTCAAAGCTATTTTTAAATATGCCACTAAGTTGAATATATCTATACCGAAGATCGGTGATTTGCCGAATGGAAAAGGTGTTTATTTAATTCAAAATGGCAATAGTAATAGATATAAAATAGGTATTGCCCAAAATATTAAACGCAGAATAGCAGAATTGAATTGTAGTAATCCCGATAGGGTAGGGCTATTGTTTTTTTATCCATGTATTAATGCTCAATATTTAGAGCGTAGAATCCATAATAATTTCAAAAAATATCGCATAAATAATGAATGGTTTGATTTGGATAAAAATCAAGTTTCTGAATGTATTGAATTTATTAAAGATCCCCGCGTGTGTGATCACGTCAATCACGCGGGGCCGATACCGGGGCCGCTCCTCACAATAACGTGAGGCGGCTACGCGCCGACGGACGCACCCGATGAAACGACACGTTAATCGTTTTCCACAGTGAAAAAATGCAAGGGCCGGTATCGATTTTTAAGGAGAGAACATGAAAGAACATCCAATCCTTTTTAGCGCGCCGATGGTTCGAGCGATACTCGAAGGGCGCAAGACACAAACGAGACGGCCAGTAAAAGCCTATTGCGATGATCGAGGCTTGCGATGGATGCACCCCAAAACAGGCTGGGAAAACTGGCACGGTGAATGGGTTAGATGCCCTTATGGTTTTACAGGTGATCATCTCTGGGTGAAGGAAACTTTTGCGTTTAGCGACTCCTTCGATGATAGAAAACCGTCTGAGCTTGGCAATAATCCCGGCATCGAATACCGCTCCGGTGGGACCAATGTTAACGCTGAACATCTTTGTGGCCGTGGCAAATGGCGGCCTTCTATTTTCATGCCGCGTAAATTTTCTCGGATCACGCTGGAAGTAACGGATGTCCGAGTTGAGCGGGTACAGGAAATCACTAATGCCGATTCCTTGGCCGAGGGCATCGGTTTCATTTATTCCTACGATAAACCTGAACCCCCGGTTGATGGGCGTAGACGCTTCGCCGAAATCTGGAATTCAATTCACAACAAGCGGGATACTGGTTGGGAACAAAACCCTTGGGTTTGGGTAATCGAGTTTAAAAAAATATGAGCGCAAACAATCCATATTCAATCTCAATTCGCGAGCTGGAAAAAGCGCACCTATGGCAAACGTACCGCACGCCTCGAACACCCGGCGCACCTGTCACCCGTGCCGATTGCGCGAACGTCCCGCGCCCGTGTCCGTGGGTAGGGTGTCGGCACAACATGTTCTTTGAGATCTCGCGATCCGGCTCGCTCGTGTTTCTGCACGGTGTAACCGACCCGCTTGATGTTCCACCTGACAAATCGTGTTGTTTGGACATGATTGCGGCGCACGGTCAACTGACACTAGCACAGATTGGCGATGCGTGGCATATTACTAGAGAGCGGATACGGCAACTAGAGGTGATGGGACTCAGGAAGATCAAACGCGACAAGGAATTTAGGGAGATAAAAAACGATGATTAACAAGCGACATCTCGACAGCACGCGAAGCGGACTGACAAAACACGCCACTATCGGCGACAAAAAAATCTATATCACTACCGGCGAGTTCTCGGATGGCTCGCTAGGTGAGCTTTTCATTCGCATCGATAAAGAGGGGTCCATCCTCCGATCATACGACAGCGTAGCCATTGCGGTGTCTATTGGGTTACAAAACGGCATCCCGCTATCAGAGTACACCGATAAATTGATTGGGCAAATAATGGAGCCGAGAGGGATAACAAACGATCATGAGATACCAATCGCGAAATCGATAACGGACTACGTTTTCCGTTGGCTCGATTTGCGATACGGGAAAGTGAGGGAAGAGCGATGCAAATTCGACTGACAAAAAAACAGATAGCGGACCTGCAGCCGTTGAATGAGGAAAAGAACATGGCGGCATTAATCAATCGGCCCGGTGTAATATTGGCACAGGTTATGCCGGACATTGAGAGTATGACCGTGAACTTTATCCCGTCGGCACCGGCTAAAAAAATACAGGCGGTGTTGCGGAAACACCAAGAGAGGAAGAAATGAAACGCCCATTAACCGCGCTGTTAATCGCCGCCGTCGGCACCGTCGCGCTGGCGCAGGAAGTCACGCGAGCCGTGATAGCCGATAAAGAGGTGTCCCTGTTTATCGACGATTGGTTTTCCGGGATGCGGCCGTCGTTTCGGGCGATGGCCTACAAACATAAACCCGCAATTGTGCATTGGACATTGGAATATGATTTGGACCCCCTATTGGTTGTGGCTACGATGGCGGCCGAATCGTCGTTTAGGGATTGGGTTGTCGGTAAACGAGGGGAGATCGGATTGATGCAATTAAACAACGATCCCATTCTGGCGAAATACCCCAAAGCTCGTACCGTGCCGAGCGAGAATATCCATGCCGGGTGCGAACTGCTTCGCGATTGTCAAAATAAATGTCAATCGTTGAAAGCTGTCATGGGATGCTACATGTTAGGCGGGCGCTGCGTTGACCACGGATCATGGCTCGATCATCGTTGGGAAATCTATCAAAAGGCCGTCGATAAATTCAGGAAAGCGAGGACGGAATGAACGTATTAAAACCGTGTCCCCTTTGTGGTAGCGAAGATTTGCGCCTGGATCAATCCGGCATTCTGTGCCGAGAATGTGGTGTTTTCCTGGGTGACGGAACGCGAGCCGCCGAAAGAGGCGGCTTGGAAAAAGTCTGGAATAACCGCGCCAAAAACGAAAAGCTAAAACATTGCACTAGAAGCAGCAATTACCTGGACAACTTGGTTTGCACTGATTACGACGTAAAGCTTCCTTCTGATGGGTATATTACAGACGCTACTTTGGATACGCCCAAAAGCGAAAATCGATATGAGGCGTGTTTTCCGTACTGTAACCAGTGTGATCCGCTTAGCATAAAGGCCAATCTCGCATTCTGTGATGATGCCCAAGACCCTTCCAAGTTGATCGCGGAGAACGAAAAGCTCCGTGCCGACCTCAAAGCGGCCCGTGCCGAAAATATTTGCGATGTTTGTGCCGGTACAGGTAAGCCGATTTCTAAGAAACCTTGCATGTGCGGAGGTTCGGGCAAAATGAGCGATGCTGCAAAATATTTGCGGGAGGAGCTATTTAAGCTCAGTGCAGATGATTCGGAGAGATCTGAAAAGCTTCGCGCCAATCTCGAAGCGACACAGACACAATCCCGTTGCGATCTAATAGGCGGCGAGCAGGGACATCAAAAATTACTTTGCGACAGATTGCAGGCTGACCTCGAAGCAGCGAAAAACGAAGAGCGCTGTCCTTTTTGCAATGAAAAAGACTTCGATTTGATAGGACTAAAACACCATCTGCTGAGCGGCTATTGTGATAATTTTGAGAATATCAAGCCAATTGAGCGCAGAAAGTGAGGATGAAATGAGTGACAGATGCTACGTAGTGTATTACCGCGAGCAGGCGGAGAAAAAGATAAAGGGGAACCGTGAGCAAGCAGAGAAAGTGGGAGAGAAATGAATAAAGACAGCCCAACAAGTCTGTACTTGACAATATTAATAATAAGTCTCGTTGCTATGGGATTAAATTCATTATTAACGCGGTGCTCCGACCCCAGTAAGTTTACCGATGTGAGCGATGCGGTAGAGCAGAATAACCGCTGATCCGATTTTTGTGTTGGAAGAGAAAGCGAGGACGGAATGAAAGTGGTGATAAGATGGTTCCGACTTTGGAGTACCTGCAAGGAAACAAAGATGACCAAGGAGCACGGTGAAGATGTGAGGGTATGCCGGAAAAAGGATTTTGTTCACTGCACGCCTGAGAATTGTCCTCTGTTGGAGGACCGGTAAATAGGGGAGAAAGAGGTGGAGAAAACCAAACAAACCGACATCGCCGGAGGTGGCGCGACAGACGATGGTACGCCGGTCAATGTGGTATAACCGGCACGGGATTTGCAACGCTAATAAGCGGAGGACTACGCTGCCCTACAATCGCGGCAAGCCCCCAGGTATACCGTGAGCAGGGCGGCAGCGAGAACGCGCAACAGGCGGAGTCCTGGAAACGCGGAAAGGATAATGATGGACAAACGATCAGCTATTTGGATACTCACCGACAAGCGGAGGCTTTTTGATGTCGCAGCCTGTCACGAGTTGCGGGAAATTATAACAGTCGGGGTTCATCGGTCCCACGCCACAACCCAGGGAGAGCTCGCCGAGCATCTAGGGATGAGCAGACAACGACTCGCTCGCATCTGTGTGAGCCTCGAAATAGACAAGGAAATCAAGGGGTTGCTCAAGGAAGCTCGCTCTTTAGCCAACGCTTGGAAGGCGACACGAGATGATCTGACAAAGCGGGTTGTCAAAAGTTTCCCGTACTGTTAAATGTTCAACAGCCGTGACATTCCTGTCATAGTCAAAGTGACAAATTCCCGAAAAGCTCATGGTTTCAAACACTTAACTCGCTATGCAAGAATGTTACAACTATGAAACTGATGCATAGGCGTTACAATGGCAATGAAAAAGCAAGGCGTTTTTGCCTCGAAAACAGGCATATTTGCCGTGTTTAACGGCCGTAACAATTGGCATGCCACTTGCAATAGCTTAGGGTATGACAACGCAAACAACAAAAGGAGAGGGAAATGAAAAAACTATCCAATTATATGATCCGCAAAATCGGATCGCAGTTGGCTAAAAAACTAGCGCAAATCGACGGTAAAACTTGCACGGGCAATATATGGCCCGAAGGCGACCACTACTGGATAATAACGTCATTTATAGATCAAACAACGTATCACGTGGAAGTCGAACGGCGGCCAACATGGGATCGGTATTACGCCGTCTAGTTTTCCCCTTGCGCCTGCCTCGGAGCTATCCGGGGCAGTAGCGAGCGGAAAACAAAGGAGAGGAAAATGGAAATCGATATTAACACCTACACAGGAAAAACTTGGTGCCCCGATTGCGGAACTGAACAGCCGGTAGCAACCGACGGGGTGTGCCCCCAATGTGGGTATGATGGGTGTGATGGCTGGGATACTGAGGTTATAAAGGAAAAGCAGTAGCGGCGAGAAAACAAAGGAGAGGAAAATGACACTCAGAATATACTACGGCGATTGGTACGACACGCTCATCCAAGGTTCCGACGCGAGCTATTTTGATAGCCGCCTATCCGCCCGTGTAGCCGCTCGCGCGCGCGGGTTTCGGTTTGACCACGTCGAGATCGAGGACGGGCGCGTGGTTGAAGTGTGGGAGCCGCGATGACAAAACATTTTCACGATGGCTATGTCGGCAACAAGTCGCGGCCCTGCCCGTGGTGTGGGACGCTGCTCTACTACGATGAGCAATGTGATTGCGTGCGGTGCGAGGAATGCCGGCGCGTATGTACGCCGGAAGAGGTTGACGAGAGGGGACTGTGCGAGGATTGCGCTGATAAAAAGGGAGAGGGAAAATGAAATATTTTTTATTATTGGCGCTCGCGGTAACGCTCGGATGCAGCGAAGATCCATGCCCCGGAGGTCGGTTCGCAGAATTCCCCGACGCCGGGGTCGCCGTGTGTTGGCAGGAAAACCCAACTTCAGTGGAATACACAGCGGAAGAGGCTCACAAATATTGCCACGATCTAACGGCCGATGGATACAGTGATTGGCATACTCCACATTATCGAGCCTACGAATATATGTTAGATGGATGCGATCCCGACACGTCAACGTGTTACTCGTGCGCCGAGAGTCTAATGTGCAGTCAGGTATTCGGCAATGACGAGGGATGTTATTGGGCGGTTGGTTACGGCAACGAGCCGGGGATGGAGGCAACGGGGGGAACTCAATATATGTTTGTGTGTTTGGGGACCGGAGAGATTATCGGAGATCCCCCTGATGGTATTGCACTGCCAGTGCAGTGCGCTCGTATTATTGCAATAGACTGACTAAACCCCAAACAGCCATAGTCAACGCAGCTAGACCAGCGGCTATTTTACCGAGCAGCTTATAGAGTTTTCCATTGCTGTCGCGTGGTAACAAACTATCCCTTGGCGGCGGTTTTGATTTATGCTTGTCGCGTAAATGGCCGGTCATTTGATCGATAGCCCAGGCATGGATTTGTCCTACCGTTTCCACGAGCTGTGTTTCAGTACACAGTGATCCAATTTTTGTTTTTATCGCGGCTACCTCAAGTTGCGTATCCATGATCCTTGCGTTGCTGTCTTTGACGAGGCCGCGAAGGTCCGCAAAATCTTGGCGGTTTTGGTGGTACAGATCCTGTATGCGGCGCTCGGTACTGTCGGTAAAAAATTTGATTGATTCGTCGGCTCGGTTGCTCATCTTAGTGGGCCGCCTTGTCCCATATCGATATAGTGTGGAGTAATATTTCCCGATCAGCATGTGCCATTATTGACACCTTGAAAGTATCCCCAGCGCTTGCCACGGTAAGATCCCCGCTCGCTACCTGAAATGCTTCCGATGTGATCTCAAATATCAGCGTGTCCGCTCCGGTAGTCGATTCGATTTTTACATAAGCCGTGCCCGAAGGGGGAGCGGCTTTGGCTACTGAACTCACTCCGATTGCCACTGTGGCGTCATAGGTAGCCGCCGAATACGACGCGTTGTATAATGGCCGCTTGGGTATTTTGTATGTCGTTGTAGTGACATCCGGCAAATAGCGATAACCTGCATAATCACTCCAAACGCCTACAGGGTGCCCCCACTGAAAAAGGCAACGGCGTTTACCGGTTTGCCAAATGCCGTCATACGTCAAACTAGAACGACCCAAACGCTCTACGAGGTTACCCAAACTATTGAGCGAGGCCGTTGTTGTGTAACCTCGTATCGCGTGGCCCGGTGCTAATTTTGCCAAATCAAATTGCGCTTGCGTATCCGTCAACGTCGTGTCCGGTCCTTCCCAAACAGTAAGAGATGCGGTGCGGATTTCACGAGTTGACAGCTTGCCGTAGGTGAATCCCCCAGCCGCATCCGGTGTCCATGTAAACACGGCGCGCCCTCCCAATAATTTTAGATCACCCCAAGACAATCGCTTATCAGCGGCCAGATTTACCGACTCCGTGTTATCATCGCCGTATGACTCGTATAGAGTTTGAGCAGCTCCGCCTGATGGTGTCCATGTGATAGTTGGGTGAGCGTCAAACGTACCATCATGAGCATGATCCGTATATCTTGACCACGGTAGGAAGGCTCCCTGCAAACATCTAGTTGGATGTGCTGTGTCTATTTTAGGCGGAGAATAAAGGATGATATAATAATCCCCATCAACATATGTTAGTCCGCTTCCTGATTGATCGCCATGGTCCGGGTCAAGCGCCGGAGCGGTGTAGGTAAAAATTTGTCCCGCTTGCTGCCAGCAATTTAGATAATGAAAATTCTGAGCAAGTGCAATGCCAATGTCTTTTGATATGGGCGGCTCTCCAATGTATCCAAGGGCGCGTTTCAATATTTTTGGTGTACGACTTTGATCAGCCATTGTATTACCTATGAAGGCGTTATATCACGGCCGCAAACTGGAACACAAACGCTTGTGATGGTGTCGCCTATCGCGTGCAAATATCCACCAATCAATACATCAGCAACCATCCATGACGAGGCCGGATAATCTGGCTCGTACAAACGACTCACAAAACTAAGCCACTCGTTTAGATCGGTTTCGTCGTTGTCCATTACGGTTTCAACATTGATCGCTTCTATGTGGGCTTCTCCCGTTGGTCCGGCATCATCACAATATAGTTTGAGTTCTACAATCCCGATCAACATCGGATCAGCGCCTGGGTAAAGAGTATAGGTTGCGCACTGTATTTGATAATTTGTATCCTCGTCGGCTGTCTGCCATGCCGGACCAACTGCTCCAGTATGCGTATGCGACCAACTAGCCGACCATGGTGTTGCTGTGTATCCCTTGCTGTAAAGTTTATCAGAGGCCGTATCGAGATAAACGTTTTGCGTAGTTTTGATCCGTTGTGGTAAATGGCTGTTCGCCGTAAAATTTTGTTGCTCCGGCGATATGCCATCATCCAATAACCAAGCGGGATGCACGGGCAAGCGCACGATCAGATAAAGATACATCGGAGTTGCCGCTTTATATACAGTACTGCCCTTGCTACCCACCTCTAGGTTGCATTCGCGAACCAATATTGATCCCGTAGGTTGTGCCATCATTCCCACCTAAACGCCGGATCGCCAGCGGCCCCGAGCGTGTTGTTGGCATCGGCATGGAATATCCATTTTTTCTGACAAGCCTCGCAATTATCCCATGTGTCGAAACTAATCTCATGCGCTACCGTAGTGAGCCAATTATCATAATGAGTGTGACCCGCCGATGTGTCGCGAAGAACTATCGTCGGACCCGTGGTAACGCTCGTCACCTGCAATTCACCGGAACCGCCGATCATTGGATTTGTCATTCCTCCAAGCTGATACGCGATCACTTTGTAATTGGCGCACGAGCAAGTTTTAGCCGTGTATCCGGTGGCCAGATTCCAGTTATAGCAATCAAACCACATTTGATCTTGTCTCATGTGCGAGGTCGAGAACACATGAATTTCCGGCGTGCAGGTTATCGTATAGACCCCGCCCGCATCGGATTTGGTCGAGGAATCCTTCGCTATATACACCGAAGGAGCCCAGCCATAGGTAGCTTGATTGCTCATACGGTAGGTGATACCCAACGTCCCGTTGCCTCCAACGTCATGATCCATCTTAACCACAAACGCCGGTTTCTCAGTCAGTCCTAAAATGTGCGTTGCCGGGTCATGAGCTGATCTATCAGTTACCAAAACCTCACGCCCCAACGCGACAGAATACATAGTGTTGATCAACGCCGTGCATTTATTAGCCCAGTTAGGTTGCGCGAAAAATCGCATCAACGATCTAAAATGTGCTGTCAAGTATACGTTGTTAGTTGGTGTCGGTGTGTAATGAGATATTTGCGATTGTATTTTAATAGTACCTGTTTCGTCCGCGCCCTGCAAAAAAGAAGAGCGATAAGTGATTTCAAATTTAGCCATGTACTTGGTTTTTTCAAAATTCATCTCGCCAGTTATTTTATTGGCGATCCAAGTATGAGAGTGTGTTTCCGTGGTAGTGGTTCCAACTTTTAGATTTTTTTCTTCCAAGGTTCGACCACCGAAACCCGCTTGACTCAAATTGGCCGGTCCTATTTTCCTGAACCGTATCCACCATTGTTCTCTTGTGTTGGCCGGGTTGTATCCCCATTCCAAAACCGGTGCGACCCCGTGTAACAACAACTCGTTCCAAAAAGCGGTTGCTATATTTATTTTGGTTCCTAGGTCAATCCAGTATTTGAGTCCTAACAAATCTCGGACGCTCTCTGTTTGATTATCGAGATCGTCCCAATCGATCATACTCCACAAATCGCCTTGAGTTGTGAAGCCGATGATATTCGAGCGTGATACCGAACTAGGCAGGGTTATCCCGCCATTGGGATCACCAAGTAGCGCCCTGAAAATATCTGATAACTTATCTGACTCTATGGAATTATTATCAGTGATAGACCACGGATCAAGCGAATCATCGTAAGCGTACAAATATCCACCGGTTGACGGAACTACCCAAGCAGCCGGATCGAAACCGGTTGCCATACGGCGCTCGATTTCGTGGATCCAAAATATTCCCGAGCCATAACGGAACGGTGATGGATGGCCAGCAACGGCCGTAATAGGCGTGGTGACAGTCAGATAATAATCGTCCTCATCAGTTGTTATCGAATCGATTGTAGCCTGAGCATATCGCGGTGCAGCGACGTTGTTGCAAAATTGGCTGTATCCATCGTATTTATAATCAGTTGGTTTTCCTAAAATAATATTGTCGCCACTGGCGAGCGAACTATCAGCGAGATATTGCGGATTGAGGTAAAGTTTATCTCCATAAATCAAAAGTGTGTCGAATATTTCAGCGCCCCAAATATTGGGCGAGTTGGGAGTTGATCCGGCAACTCCTTCCCATTCTGAACAGTGATCGTAATCCCATAGCCACTCGTAATAATATTTAGCGCGCCATGTATTGCGCTCAATTGTTGTGGTTCCTAAATTATAAACTGTGTTTTGAAAATCCCAATCTCCAACGTTGGAACCTCCGGCACACACCATCCACGGTTTGTCACCGACAATAGGCCAGGGCGGTGCGAGGTAAGTTATGCCGACTGAATATGGAGGGTTACTCTCCATGCCAGTGATTGTTCGGGCATAAAAGAACCAAGGGCTAGGTGAGTAAGTTAGCTCCGCTAGAGCTTGATCCTTGTTGTTATAGATGCCGCCTAAATTAAAAAGCCACGCCAGTGGTCCGTTAAGTAACGATACCTCATTGGATAAAACATTATCACCCTCGGTAGATGTTCCGCCATGCGAAGCATTACTATTTATGCCGGTTGTTTGGTAGAGGTAACCATCCTTCATTATATAATTGTAATCGAGTTCCACATACCCGTTATTAGCCCCTCCATCACCTGAAGCCTGCGTATGGTTTGCGGCTCCACCTGCCTCGCTAGAACATTTTGCCAGTTCATCTTCTAGCGCGGTCAACACATCATCTAACGTCTCAAAATAAACGTGACTATTTTGATCGCATAGCCATATGCTCTTACAGTGATAATTCCCATCGTCGGCTCCAGTAATGTCACGCTCCAAAATTATCAGGTGAGGGTGTTGGAAATGTGAAGTAACATGACTAACATCCGTACCGGAATCGTCACGAGTGAAACAATACCGCATTATATGAGCTTCATTTCCGTAGTCGCAAGTAACCTCTTCATTAAGATTGTCGAGTATCGGATTGATCCCTATGCGCGTCATACCCTCATCGGTTTTGATGTCCGGTGAAACTCTACCGGTGCGAATCGGGACCGGAGTGCTCAATAGCACGCTACCTGTATCGTTCATATGGCAGGCCCAAAGAGTGCACATTTGACCGGCAATAGATGGCGGCAAATCGTAAACTATCGGGCTTGCACCTTGAGGATCTACGGCGTGCTTCTGAGGGCGCGTCATGAACGCGCCGCGTGATAATATCGTCGCTGTGGTGTTGGCGGCAATCGAGTTGTCTAGCACCATGCACTCGCCACCCATCCACGCCAGACGATAGCCGCTCGCGCTCACGTCACTTTCGACAGCCGTCTCCCATGTGGTTCCGCCTTGTATCTGATCCACTACCAACGAAGCGCCATTGTATTCGAGATCGGCGGCGAGTTCGGCGTAATACGCGGTGCTGTCCACCATCGGTTGCGCTACGTGGTGCACTCCTGGCAAACCCTCACGGCCTGTAGAACCGAAGTTGATCCACGTATGAGCAAGCGGAATATCCAACAATTCAACCGACCATGAACCGCCGCTAAGTTGGCCCTTAATTTCGTTCAGTGTCCAACTTGTTTTGCCTGGTCTTTGAAGTGTTGGAAAGATCGGACAACGCGCCGGAGTGTCGGCAATGTACGCCGATGAGCCATCGAGAGCAAGCCCGAAGATCGCACGCCGCGCCGTTGTCGACGCATCAAGAAGATCGCGCAACGCATCGGATTCACAAACGGCCCACGGCATCCCGGATACGTGCCAGAGATATTGCACGTTTCCGCCGCCCTTTATGTGCAGCTCTTTTATCCCGATGGTTGTCATGGTTGCGCCGGAGCTTGCCAGATCGGCATGGCGTCGATGGTGTGGATCTCGAATTCACCGGTATCATAGTATTGTATGCCATGCGGTGAAGCTGATTTTATCGGATGATCGTTGATGTCGAATTGACAGAAAGTAAAATAGTTTTCGGACGAGCTGTAATCGTATCGAATACCATGGCGAGTTGTGGCGATCCCGGTAGTCCCGCCCGGAACTATGGTAGGGTTATCGATGGCATCCGACCAATGCGGATAGAAAAAAAACCCGCGTGTCGATACGTTGCCAGCGTTCACCGGTGCGCTCCAAAGAGAGCCGATGATAAACGCGTCAAGGGTTGACTCGGGCTGGTAGAGGTTAGTAGCCGCTTCCGCAAACACATTCGACGCCTGTTCATTCACAAATCGCAAGGTCCGATAATAGATGTCAGGCCCGGAGCGATTACCGACCACCTCACCAGTCTGCGCGATGGTTCCGTTGCCAGATTGCTTGTAAGACCGCTGCCAGCGGCTCTGGGTTGCGTTCTGAAAAGTGGGAGTCCAAGTGTGTGTCGGAGCATACGCAGCCGTGTGCGTGGTCGCGTAGGCGTCGTCAAAATCATTCGGCCCGTCCCCTAATATTTGATCCAGGTTCGAGGCTATCGTTATCTTTGCCGCCGTTGACGTGACACACCTCACCCGCAAAGCGCTGTTCGAGTCCACAAGCGACCAAGCCGCCGTCACTCCTCCGGGAAGCGTATCAGTGGCCGCATCGGTCAACGCGTAAAGCAGCGCCGGTAGCGACGAGTAAACTCCGGTATCAACGTCGACATTAGTTGTGGCGCCGCCCTGCACGTCGTATGTCACGCGATAATAAGTGTTATCATCGTTGCGTATTTCTATTGGGCGGAAAAATACAGGCTTTGTCATCTTACCCTCGCGAAATGTCGACGGCCGCTCATGGATGCGTTGTCATTTGCATCGACAACGGCATCGAGGAACATCGCGTTGTCGCCCATATTGATAGTGATATTGATTTTCTGTTCTTGGCTCGCGCCCGGTTGATTGTAGGAGGACGAGCCGGAGCCGTAGTTTACCGCGTCCCCGCCTACGCCACCGCCGCCTAATGACCCAGCGGTTATTGATGTTCCGCCGCCGCCGCTATTGGTTCCGCCTTCGAATGACTGTTTGGCTACGATGGCACTCTGCAACCCGGCCGTGATGGCAATAAAGCCGGTCATGACACCCGCTAGTATTATTCCGGGGATTCCCAAACCGCTCAAGCTCGCCCACGTGCCCATGATGGCGCGCGCCGCGTCGATCTGTATCTGTCCGAGCGTCGCAACCTTGCCCACCTGCCAGAGATGCTTCATCGTTTGGTGTTTTTTGCGGGCGTGTTTCTCATCGTCGGCATCCAACTGATATTGCAATTGTTGGGACAACTGCATCATGTTCGCACCGGAGGCAAACGCCTGACTTAGTATGTCCATGCGTTGTTGTGCACCGAGCCGATAGTAAGATATGCTAGAGTCGACTTCATAGGCCACATAGGACAATGCGTTTTCAGACGCGATCCGTTTGGCCTCGTCCTCGATGTTGATGAGTTCGAGCTTGTTATCAACCTCGACTTGCATCATTTCCATGTAGCGTTGATTGGCCGCTTCCGAAGCTTCCATGGTGGTGATGATCTCGTCGGGCGTAGGAGCCATCAAGATGCGAGCTTGCACCGGATCGAGTTGTTCCGATCCGCCGCCCCCGCCTTTTGTTTTGGCGGCCGGAGTAGAATAACCAAGCTGATCTAAAGTTGGGCCGTATTCCGTGCCCCGTGGAACCGGGCGTTCTATTTCCTGCCTGTAACCCAACTTGACGGCAACATCAAAAATGCTTCCCTCTTGCATCGCCTGAGCAGCCATGAGATCGCCGGACTCGATCATCTCATTTTGCACTCTTAGTAATTCGTGCAATTGTTCCGTCAATTTGATTATGTTATTGGATTGATTTATAGATTCGATATTGCGCGAGAAATCGGTGAATGTATCCGCCCAAAACTTTATAGCCTCGCTGATGAGCGGCATTTCTACCGATGCGTAGCCCATCATATTGGCGATCATCGTGTTGAAACTATCTTTCAACACGTCGACCTTTTCGGCGGTTGTATCAAGACCCACCGACAAATCATCGGCGCGTTTAGTTAACTGTTCTATCGCTGATGCGATCTTCTCTGTTTTAGTAGCACCCTCTTTCAATTCCAAACCAAACGGACGCATCCCACGCTCGTTTCCTGAAATTAAAGCACTTACAAGTTGATCGAGAGCTTGCGGCGTACCGACACCAGTAGCATCGGCGAACGCCGCAGCGTTCTTAGTTATCGCTGCAAATTGCTCTCCGCTAACTTTCAATCCGGCTTGCGTAAGCCTGTTTGCCGCTGCCATCATATTAAGCGATCCGGTTAGTCCCCTAACTTCCGTAGTCACTTTTGACGTATCAATTTGTACGTTTTGCTGTACGTCTAGCAGCTCTTCTAACCGGCCAATATAGCTTGTTACCGCTCCGGCGATCTGCATCGTCATATCATAACCGGCCTTGAGCGACGCGAGGCCACCTGGTCCCATTTCTGAGCCGACACGGAAGATAATATTTTTGGTCAGATCAGCCATTTATTTTTTGCTCCGGGGCTATACCATCGCAACTAGTCAAATAGCATTCCGCCTGCCCCTTGATAGCGATCTCATGTGCCACAAGGTTAAGCAGCTCCAACGTCTCGATGTAAAGTTGATCTTCGGCGGCTTGTTTGAGCGCCGTTAGGATGGTGTCTTGGTGGGTTGTGCCGTCGACGATGGCCCAACGGTCAACGCGGTCGACGCCGGAAATATCAATATCGTCCTGAGTATCTATCTCAATAGGAACGATTGCAGTTAACCGGATCGGTATGCCTACGCGGGTTTTCATTTGTTTTGATTTCTCTTTTGTTCGGCGAGCTGTCGTTTCATTTTATCCGCCTGCCCTGCATTCGATCCGCGATCAAATTGAGATACCGCATCCAATAGTGATACCGGTGGATCAACGTACCGAGTCGAAAGCTGCCCCTTGTCCCACCATCGCCAAGCGTCCGAAACTTCCCGCATCGATGGCCATCTCAAAAACCACCAAGGACAAATTTGAAGGAACCAACGCTTGCCGGATGCGTCCTGTTCGAGCTCGCACATGATTCCAGAGCGCGCGAGAATATCCATCTCCGGCAAATGGTCGGCTATGATCTCAGTCGGAAGCGGCGCTAAACACTCTTTACGTCTACAGGTTTCGCATGGCGCAACAGGTATCTCTGATGAATTGCCCAGAATGTAGCCGCAGGCATGGAAAAATTTACAGCGGTTCCTGCCTTGCGCCGTATTAATTCACCCGCCCACTTGAGCACGTCGTTGTCAATATTGTCTTGACATTTATCATCAACGATCTTGCCGTCGTTACTATCGATCCATGTTAGCAACGGTTCGCCCTTTTCTGTGAGTCCGTTCTCTATGCCGATGCAATGACTTTTGAAAAGCTGCCAGCAAATTATCAAAGACAGGTCATCATCGTTGTCGGATGGCAGTAGGTAATTGTATTTCGGGCGCAACGGTAGGAACTCGAACACCGTCGGCTTCTCAGTGCACTTAGACAGATCCAGTTTTGTCAGGTCGCACCCGCTCGCGTAGTAGTCCATGATTTCCTGTGTCGAGAACGACACCATAATGGATTCGTCTTGCGGATACGCCGCCTTGAATTTATCAGTCAGTCTTTTCTTTATCATGACGTAAACCCGCTAACTCCAAGATACCACGGCGCATAACCTTCGTCGGCATCAAGCCCGGTAGCCGTGGCGCTCACATAGCCCGCCGTGGTGGCGAGATAGGTAGCCGTAACCTCGATGAGATCGCCGCTCGTATTGATCGCAGGCGGAGAGTCAGGATCGAGATAGCAGTTAGGCATATAAAACGCCAACGCGGGAGTGGCTAGATCGCTAGTCGGCTGCACGATGCCGATATATTTTTTAGTGTTGGTCCCTTCCATGTCGCTGAAAAAAGACGCACCGTTAATAGCCCCGTCTTGTGCTAGCGCTACAGTCAATGTCAATTTGGGCGTTTCAATTATAGCATCGTAACCGCTGATGTCGTTCAGGCATCCCGAACCAAATCCCTTACGGGGAATCGTCTTAAAACCTAGATCAATTTCGGCCTTGCGGAGTATACCATCGGCACGAGCTATCGCGCCGGCCGCTGTAGCAGCGCCAAACTCCACGCGGCAATTCTCGTTGATGATTGTGAACTTCTCGGCGTCGATGAGTGTTTCAGCCGCGATCTCTTCCGCCGCTTGGTCAACGTCACCGATGTGAAAATTGAATTTGATGTCAATGGGCTTTCCAGGCTCAAGCGTGATTTTGTCCACACTCGCGAGCGCGCAACCCGTGTAGACATAAGACAAGTCGTTCGAGCCGTCGTCTGAAAGATCACCACGAGTGAGATGCTTAAACGCAAGTGTTTTGGTCGAAACAACCGGACGTTGACGCGGATAGATGGTGGTCATCACCTCTACCGGTTCGCTATTGGCCGTGGCACAAGGCAGCGCCATCGCGGCCGTAACGGCTTCCGTCCCCGCATTCTTGGCAGCTACCAACACGGGATAGTACATCTCATCGAGAGCGTGTGTTGCCTCTAGTTTGGGTAGGATGATGTCTCCGGCTTTACCGTATGTGTCATCGTCCACGCCTGTCAACGTCCAAGACGTTGTAGACGAATAGGCTGCAACCGTGGTAGCCGTTGTCGTCCTCACGTTGCAACCGCCACTCTCGAAAAACTCGCCAATTGGCGGCGTAGTGGTTGCGGTTGTAGAACGTCGCACCTTGACACTGAGCGGTCCGGCACTCTCGCGTACCGCCTCCACAAAGATCGGAAGGTCGCCACGATCCGCACTATGTGCGTGCCCGATGTTCGGATTGGCGATACCGACTCGGCTGGTAGTCGGCCACGCCAGATCGTTGTCATTCCATCTTATTTCGCCGTATGATCCGCCGCTTGTTCCGAGTGCGGTTTCTTGATCATAGCCGAGCGTTTGCCCGCGCGTGCTGTTGATACCCATTGTTTTCCTCTTTTTTTTACTAGGCCGTCACTGAGTAGTAAACAGTGAGCGGGATTGTTGCCGTTTGAAACGGGTCCGTTTCGTTGTCTATGGATTGGATCGCATAGTTGCCGTTGACCGAAAATCTAGCTTGCACACCATCAACCGTGCTACCATGATTTAGCAGATCGCTTTGGATGCGTCCCACGTCACTATTGGCCGCGAGTGTCCATTCGACGCCGCGCGGGTACTGCACAATGATTTCATATTCCAATTCAGGGAACGAGTAAGAGTATCCAAAGGCTGTCAAGCCGATACGCTTACCAGGAAGGATCGCGAATTGACGCACTCCGAAAAATTGCCGTAGCAAAATGGAAGGATCGTCGATGTTCTTTTTGTATCGCTGGAAAGGCGTGTTGCTTTTATAGTCTGGGGCAAGCGACGCGATCCTATCCGATACCTCTTCAATTAAATTCGTTTCAGCCGTGAAAAACGTGACCGACGTAGCAGTCACCACTGCCGTCGAGGCGGCTGTAGTGACAGTCCAACCCGCTGCGATCAAAGTAGCGAGGGCGGCGTCGCTGGCTGATGTACGCGCCGCATTGGTTCCGCCTAAATTAAGTCTCCCATTGGCACCGCAACCGCTGGCTAAATCGATCAATATATTATCCACCTCAGCCGAACTAAACCCGCACGATGTCAATTCGATGTCGTTACCAGCCCATGCCGGGAGAGAGGTGGTCGTATATGTGAGTGATGTGTCAGACAGCCATAAATATACCAGAGACGTTAAACTTGCAATGTCGGCAAGATTACCGGTGATAGAGCTATTGTATGAAATAAGATAAATAAGATTTGAGAAGGAAGTAAAACCAGCTATATCCCCCTCTACACCAGTATTGCTAAAATCAATTGATAATAAAGAAGTAAGTCCTGCAATTGAACTAATATTGCCGTAAACGCTACAATCATATATTGCCAACTGCATCAACAAAGTTTTACCTGCAAAAACTGCGATGTCACCAGTAATGCCAGTGCCTGCGATGACTACGTCAATCAACTGAGTTAATGCAGACAACGCACTAATGTTACCAATAATATTTGTGCCCCAAAGATAGACCGTGCTCAAGGAGGTTAAGGCGGATAAATCCGAAAGATCCCCCGTTACCTCCGTGTTTTCGATAAGCAGAGTCTCGAGGCCTATCTTATTAGATATGCTGCTTATATCACCGCAAACTGTAGTATAGGCCAAATCCAAATAAGTCAAAGCCATGAGATCGGCGAGATCATTTAGGTCTCCCTCGATTCCGGCATTGTATAAGTCAAGTCTCTGCAAATTGGTTAATCCAGCCACGCTACTAAGATCGCCATAAACACCGTATGGCATTACGCACGAGGTCAAACTAGTTAGAGAAGACAAAGCTGATATGTCACCAGCCACCAACGAATTATGGATGTTGAGCGTTTCCAGCGCTGTCAATGCGCTAAAATTGGATAGTGCTCCACTAACGAAAGTACGAGTGCAATAAAAATAAGTAATATTATCATAATCACCTTCTAATCCTATTTCGTAACCACCGGTAGTCGAATAATTATGAGTTAAGGTTTTTACGGTTCCATCGCATGTAACGGTATCGGTGGATTCGTCACCCCAATTAATTGTTAGACTATTACCGGCGGGTACAGTTATCAAAATTGTAGTTGTCTGTAGAGTCGACTGGTCATTGGATAGAATGACTATCATTAGATCCCCCGTTCGCCGTTCATCATTTGCCCACCGCTATGATCGTCAACCTCTTCATCATCTTCCGCCGCATCCATGTCCTGATCCGTCCATATCGGAGTGGCGGTCAGGATCTCAAATTGCCGGTTGTATTCAGCGAACGCCGCTTCGCGCTCCGCTTCCCAATCGTCCCCGCCCGTGAGCGTCACCATATGGCGCAGCTTGGCTTTTAGAGCCGGATCTATTTTACGCTGGTCAACTACCCGCGCCATTTGCAAGCCGCGACTGTAGAGAGCCGCGTCAAGCTCCTTGCGTGCGTCTGATGCCCATTCCGAAAAAAAATGTCCGCTGCTCTCAATCACTCGATACTCGCGAGCATATCGAAACGAAAAAGTATTTTCGAAATCAGCGCCGCCATATTCTATCGTAGATATTTCAGCGCGCTCAGTTACGGACGGATACGCGATCACAGTTCCCGTAGTCTTGTATGGTTGCCAGGTGAACACCATTTGCAAGCCCTTGGTAAATGTCGCTTCCGTTCCTACGTTGAAATCATGGTAGGCGAAACAACCATAGATCCCCGTTCCGGTCGAATGAGCGTAGCGTAGATCCTCGGTCAGATAAATGTATCGATTCGTCGAATCATAATACTGACACTCGACAACCTCCGCTGGTCCCGCCGCGCTTGCCGCGATGTAGAAGCGATCCCCGGTTGATGGTGCCACGCGTATGCCGATAACCGTGGTCAGCGTCAACATAGTATCGCCAGCGGCTAACGCGCCGTTCTGCGTGTTCGCCGTAAATATTTTGGCCTCGGTAGCCACAAGCAAAGCAGTAGCCGACAGATCAGCCGCCGCAAACGTGACCTTGTCCACTGCGCTCGGCAACCATTCCGACGGGTACTCTAGGCGCACGCGATACGATGCGCTGTCGTATGGAATCTGCCGCATTAGGTGGCCTCCCCTAATCTATCGGATATGTATTTCAGATACACGTTAACAACCACTGGATCAGCCGTTGGATCGCTTCCACCGCCTAACGCCACGCGTTTGAGTGTTATTCCTATCTCGTCGGCCGCTGATACGCTTGCCGCTGGTATAGTTTCAACGGTTGTCTCCGTTAAATACTTTGCTGTGGCGGGTATGTTTATATCCCCGCTGTTGTCGGTGGCGCTGTGAGTTGGAGCGTCAACCGCTTCTGTGTTGTCATGAGGTATACAAGACCAGGCCGCCTGCCAACGGACTTCACCGCTGCCCGTGGCGTAAGCCTCGTTGATATACCAATCAACCATGATGGCTATGTCTGTACCAGCGGCCCAATCTCTAGGAAGTTCCGTTGTAAACACAGAATCGTCGTTCAGGTCGTAACTATACCCCAGCGTATTGCCTAATATTGCAGCGTCGGGAGCAGTGCCACCATCTGATAGCTCCTGAACTGGAATGATAACTTTTTTGTAAACTCGCGCCGTCCCATGTAGATTGATCTCGCCGTCTGTTTTTATCTCACAGTAGTTGGTTGCGTCTCCGATGTTTCCGCTCGGTCCGTTTACTACTGATACTTCCACGCCGTTGGTTCTTACGGAATCGCTCATGGTATTATCACTCCATTCGATGTTATTTGATCGGTTTCATCACCATCCACGTTGTAGATGCGTTTGTATTGTTTCGCGAGCGCACCCGTCTCCCAAAGGCTCCAATTGTTGCCAGCGCAGTCGGTTGTGAACAGCGAGCTATTGTCCTGCCCCTTGCGGTAGCACGCGCCCATGTAGCGCAGATCAAGGTTCTCAGCCCCTGCGGTGACGCTCTCGAACTGATCCACCGCAGCCTTGTTGATGAGTGCATTCGTTCCAGGAGCCGTGGCATCGGCGGAAATGTTGTAACTTGAAACCCCATTAGTATTTCCGGTACAATAAAAGTCAGCGTCTCCCGAATAGCCATAATTGTTTGATTGGAAGACATAATCAACATTGCTCCATATAGCACTAGATGCACTATTGGGGGTTAATACGACATTGTTGTGTATGTTTTGATGAAGCCCCGCTGTCCCGGCCCCCACCGTAGAAATAGCAATAATATTAGCATATGTACTCAATATAATATTGTTGTATATATTTATACCCGCGGCTAAATTCCTGCATCCGTATATCCATTGCGCGGTATTTGTATTAGCAATGTCGTACACTACATTATTGTAATAATAGCTGATCGCGTTTTGCGAACATAAAGCACTTGTGCCTGCATAACTAATAGTTGGAGCCTGAATACAGAAACCATGAAACCGAGTATAGTCGGAGCCGATATTAATCAGGCTCGCAACATTTCCACTGACATCAATTATTATCCCGCTATCCCTCATCCCGTTGTGCGATACCATCGCCTGCACGTCGATGTAGTCAGTAGCGGAGCCGTTAGAAAAGCCGGTGTAGATGTCCAGCGTCTCGGCGTATGCCACAGAATGATCGTCCGCGTCATAGTAATAAACATGTGCGGATTGTACACCCTGAACCGCAAGATCGCCGGGGATGAGGTCAATGGCTGTCTGATTCAGTGCGCTCGCGTAGCCTTCGCCGACTTCATATGTAGCAGCCATTATTTCACCTTCACTTTTTCGGGCTCGATAAATTCAGGTTGTTCAACCGGTTTAGGCTTGTATTGTTCCGCCGCATCTTTGACTTTTAGCTTTGTTAAATCCTTCTCTTTCGACTTCGCTAGATCGGGTTTTATCGCTACGTCGGACGGAACAAAATGAACAACACCGTTTTCACTTCTAGCCGTGTGAATCAATTCCTTTTGTTCTATAATAGCAGTCAACTCGGTTGGCGTTGTCAATTCCCTCAAGTCCAAAACTTTGTAGCATCTCATCGCCTGCAATTCGGCAAGTGTGTGATTGGGCGCGTTGATACGGACGAGCTTAAAACCCGCCATGTCAGCAGGCCCGAAGCGTTGATCAATAGCATAGGCTCCCAGAATAGTACCAGGCTCCCATTTGCCACCATCTGTGGTCAGCGATAAGCGGAGTATTGCTTCGGTCATGTTAGACCACCTGAACAGTTGCGGTCATTCCGTATGTTACGCCGTCGGTATTGGCGAACGCTATGACGCACGCATCGCCCGTATAGAAATCGATAGGCGGATTGAAACGCACCGAAAAGCTAGTGGATGCCAAAGCCACGATGTCTTGCGAGTACCACACCACATCGTAAGCCGCGCTGGTAACGTTGTCCTTGGTAACGGTCAAAGGCTGCGCGCCCGTGGTCGGAGCCGCTGAAAATTTGCATTCCACTGAAAGCAGCTTTGACGGTGCGGTGATGGCGATGCTTTTCGACATGGCCCCGGAGCCGGTGTCTTGAACGGGCGCCGGCTTGTTGGCCGCTAAAACGATACCATCGGAGCCAACTACTTGCACAGGCAAAACAATTGTTGCGGTAGTGCGTGCCGTGTTAGCAGCCGACACATTTATTACATTGCCTGCCGCGTCGACAATTTGCACAGGATTAACGAGTGTCCCCGTAGTTCTTGCGGTGTTGGCGGCATCCCTGCCTAATACTAAACCCGCCGCGTCAACCGGCTGGCATGGAGCCACAAGCGTTCCGGTAGTCCGCGCCGTATCAGCGGCCGTGCGACCGAGAACGTTTCCGGCCTCGTCGATTGTCTGTGTCGGAAGTACCGTAGTTGCCGTTGTTCGGGCCGTATTCGCCGCTGTTATGGCGAGCACATTACCCGCTCCGTCGACTACCTGAACGGGATTGACCAGCGTCCCGGTGGTTCTCGCCGTGTTCGCGGCGTCCCTGCCAAGCACCAGACCAGCCGCGTCGACAGGTTGACACGGGGCAACTAAGGTTCCCGTAGTTCGGGCCGTATTTGCGGCTGTCCTTCCCAACACATTACCGGCTTCGTCAATCGGCTGGGTCGGCAGCGTCAACGTTCCAGTAGTCCTCGCTGTATTTGCCGCCGTGACGTTCACAACGTTGCCGGCCGCGTCCACTAGCTGTACGGGGTCAACTAACGTGGCCGTGGTGCGAGCGGTATTGGCCGCTGTACGGCCTAGGACGTTGCCGGATGCGTCGATTGGCTGCGTGGCTATGACTACAGTTCCTGTAGTTCGTGCGGTGTTCGCCGCATCGATAACGGCCGTGTTGACGTTGTTTCCGATTGCCACAAATATGGAGTTAGCAACCGCGTCGCCAGCGGGGATCGCCGCCGATCCCGTGGCCGACTTGCCGAGAACACCGATTGCCGCTGTAAAATCTTCACCTGCGGAGCTATCAAAATCCACTATCTCGCCAGCCACGCCCAATGCGCCAGTCGGCTTAACCGCCGCGCTCAAGGGTAACACGTCGCTATCGGTAGTAGCGTCCGTGATCTTCGTAAATATGGGCCGCGCCGTAGCGTCGCCGGTAGGCTGCGCGTAGAGCGCGTCTTTGTCCGTCACGGTAACTATTCGGCCGCCTGCTAGTGTCTGTGCCGGCCGGCCGGCTTGTCCCTCAGATACCAGATTGGGCACCGCAGAGCCGTCGATTGCTTTGGCTTCACCAACATTCATGAAACCCATGGCCCCGACAGCGTCACCGTGCGCCTGCTCTACGCCTTCGATATTCACATCGATATTCCCGACATCAACAACGACATCAGGAACGCTCACGGAGATCCCGCCGCCCTTGGGATTTTCCCAATTGATCGCCGTTACCTGTAAACTTCCCGCCGCCGTCGCTGCCTGATAGGATAATCTATACGAGTATCGCGGCTTACAATCCAGACCCTCAAGATCGAACGCATATGATCCGGCCGTGTTGCATGGCGTATGGATAAACGACCAGACCGAATCACGATCTGTTACGGCATGGTAACTTCCGTCTGGATGTTTTTCCTCGGCGGTGAACGTCAATGATCCACATCCACCAATAACGGTTACGATATGTAACGATACACTGTTGCCTTTGGCCTCAAATGCGGTCATGGCAACCGCGCTTGTGCTCGGAATAATGGTAGCAGCGTAGATTTCTGTGATAGGTCCGGTCAATATTGACATTGAAAACTCCTTGCCCTTTACCGACGCCGGTTATCCCGTGTGGTTTGTGGACTTGTTATTCTGTTGCTTGTTCGGCGGAACTTCCTCGAACCGCCAATTGGTTATCTGTCTTGTGCCCTCTGGCACACGTCGTCCGCTTGCAAATTGCGGCAATACAAGCCGTTTGCCCTTGGTCTTGAGCAACTGCATCGCGTTGTTAAAATCGACTGTGATACAGCCGTCTTTGTCAACGGGAACTTTCGTGTAATAATAATAAGCGAGTTCGGGCTTTATTTGTCGGCCTACCTCGGCCTCCATTCGAGCTCTCATAGCCATCTTGTATTTCTTGGTCAACCGCTCACCGGTTATCGGATCGTTGGTCATAGCGTCCCCTTTAATCCAAACGCGGTCGCCCTCTTTGGGAGGTTCGTTCGGGCCGGGGCAAAACTCGTTGTTATCGTTCTCCGGCGTGGCCTCAGTGGAATCCCAATTATTGATCCCCTTACCATTCTTGTCATCGATGCAAGCCTGTCGCGTGAGCACGCGGAGCTTGTAACGCATCGGCATACCGCTCTCGTCTTTTAGCTCGCCGGGGCCGGTTTGCCGTCCTGTCATGTCGACACCCTGAATAATGCGGAGCGCAGACTCGGCCATGTTGGAGCGTTCATGGATCATCTCTGTAAGCGTCCAACAATCCCTACCGATACCATAATTGGAGCCTTTGATATTCTCCCGCAAATAGGCCTCGATTTCCTGTTTGTTTCTCAAGCCTCTAACTTTTGTCCAATCAATAGACATTTTATTTCCTCATCGGGGTACGCCGCCCGGCTGTCACGGTTGATGATTCCATGACGGTACGGGGACGAGCGGCGCTCGTACTATCCCTCTAGTTTTTGGTTTGTTTAGTCGTCGGTGCCGATTGCCAGCCACTCTATTACCGCGCATGTCGTAGACAGATCGGCTTCATGCGCTTGTTCGGTGCCGTTGTTGTCGTCGGCAAATAACTCACCGTCGGCCGATGAATACGACGTGCCGGGAACCCATGCGAAGCGCACCGTGGCAACATCGCAGTTGGCTTCAAGGTAATAGACCTTGCTACCGAATACATCGGAGAGATCGATCACACTTCCGCCCGTGTCGTAGTCGGCCGTACCTACCGCCGTGCCCATCGCGATCTTTAGGCCATCCCCACCGGCTGGAGCCGGAATTTCGACAACCTTGGTTACTGATGTAAACGCTGCCATGTCTGGCCTCCTTTATGCGTCGGTGCCCCATGCTATCCACTCGACTGTAGCGAGGGCCGTATGGAGATCGCCAGACGATTCCGTTCCCGCGTTGTTGTCGACGAAAAGCTTATCGTCGGTTGTGGCGTATGACGTGCCGGGAACCCACTGGATGCGATAATCAGCATTATCAATGTTGGCCTTTACGAAATACACCTTACCGCCGAATATACTCGACAGGCCCAACACGCTCCCGCCGGCGTCGTATGACGCCGGGCCAACGCAAGTTCCCATACACATTTTGAGGCCGTCTCCACCCGCCGGGGCAGGAACGGACTTGACTAATGTTACTGATGTAAATGCTCCCATGATAATTCTCCTTTAGGTCAACTTGCCGCATTGGCGAGGACGCCAGACCCAGGGAACTTCAACGGAGGTAATCGCGTAGGTGTAGGAGTCATCGTTCATCGCATAGAGATTGACCTGCGCGGTCCTCCACTGATGGAGCCGCAAGTACCCACGCGGAACCCAAAGACAAACCGTGTCGGTCATGGTGCCCACGGTCGTGAAAGGGATGCCGTTATAGGAAGGTCCAACGGCGTATTTACCAGCGTCAACCTTTCCACCTTGCTGTGCATTGTGCTCGAAATACGCAACTCCGGCCGCCACATCGAGATAGTCCATCTGAAACTCAGTAGGAGCCAGTAATTGCATTTGCTCCATGTCGGCCGATATGGGATCGGCAGCCAGAGTTTCCCAAGCAAGCTGCATCTCGGCAAGCGTCGGGGTTACGGAGTTCTCATAAGATGCCGTGTTTACCGTCGCACGCGTCTGGCCCATGTATGAGCTACCACTATCGATAGCCGCCTCGATGGTCGTGACGTGACAGTCTTCCAAATAGGCGAAGTGGTCGAGCAGTGCGCCCTTGGCCTCTTCCGCGATGGCGTCAAAATACCCGCCTCCGTTTTTGATCGTGTCAATCGCCGTGCCGGTCACCTGGTACATCGTGCGATATTGAAACGCGCTCTTCGCCAGCGTCAACGCGTAGTACGTCTGATAGCCAGCGGCCGCGGGACTTTGTCCCTCGGTAAACGCCGCGCTTGACGTGTTGCCAGCCGAGTTGACGATGAGGTCAACGCTATCGCCCACGCCGGGGCTTGCCGTCATGAGCGAGCGAAGTGGGGTTGCCCTGCTGTCTAATGTTTCTGCTACTCCCTGCATATAGGTCGCGATTGCGGCCGAGAGGGTTGTGTCGGTTGCACCTGCCATTTTTTACTCCTAGGTTCTGTGCACGCTTTCCGGCGTGCAGTTGTAATAATGTGTTTTCCAATCGTGTGAGAGTGAAGGATCGGACTGAGGCGGGACTATCGTAGGATGTCCCGGCTTGCTCCATCCACCGCCCTTGAGTAAAAATGAGCCGCCTGTAATGAGCCTTACAGCGTGCTTTCCGCATTCGCAGATCACATTATCCCGATCATCCATCGGCACGGTTTCTTCAAAACGCGCCTTGCATCGCGGACATTCGTAATCATAGAGAGGCATTACTTTACAGCCATTGCAAACTGCTCTTTTAGAGCGGCTAATTTTACTTGAGGGTCACTACTCTTCAAACGATCTTCCAACTTGATTGAGTGAGCACCTTTCACCGATGCCGCAGCCGGAGCAGGATTGCCCGGTCTTGGCTCTGTAACAGACTCTTGGAAATACTTGGATGTCTTAGGCTCGTTTTTCAGCGCGTCGATGTACGTTGCGATCTCTTCCGCCGTGCCTGCGAATCTGTCGGCTGCGTAGTCGAGAAACACCTCGTCACCTGATACCGCTTGCTGTCGAAGTTGATCGCGAAGATCGCGCCTCAAGATGTCGCGCTGTAACTTGTCGAGTTGCGCTTGATGTTCGGCCGCTTGTTTGGCGAGCAGCGTTTTGTATTCGCCAGCCGCCTCAAGGCGTGCCGTCTCTGCCTGTTTGGCCGCGTCAATTTCCGCTTGCTCACGCGCTTTCAATTTTGCCTTCGCCTCGTCCGCACGTCGTTGTGCGTCCTTGGCGATCTTCTCCCAATCTTTCTTTGATCCTGTGTCCTCGGTTTCGGTCGCTTGCTCTGTTTGTTTGTCTACCTGTTTAGTTTCTTCGGTCATGCCTTGCCTGCCTTGGCTAATTTAGGGCCGCGCCACGGCCACGAGCTTGGCTCGGGTTATGCTCCACATAAGCGCCTTGGGGTCGCTAGTCCGAGTGGAGCGGGTTAAACGATATCCTCGTCGTCCAAGGGGTTGTAGTCCTTGGTACGTAATTTGATGTTACGTGACAGGGGTGCAATGTTGGCTCTCAGTTGTCCCGATGCAACCCCTATTGGATGTGTAAATCCGTATTTCTTTTGTTTGTAGTCAGCGTACTCTTTTGTAAGATCGCCGCGATGGCCTAGCCACCTACCATTCTCAACATTCTCAGAAATGATCTTCAAATACAATTTACACGTAGCACGAAGGGAACTGCCCATGATTTGTCGCGCTGCTTTAGCTGCCTGATCCAAAAGAGCGCCTCCAAGATTGCCGCTTTTCAAACCACGCCCCAAAGTGCGCATCATTGACCGCTGTGTGCCCTTGGTTGTCAGATGCGTCCACCGCTCCAAACCCTTGGACAACATGGCAACAAACTTGCGATCTATTTTCGCCATTTCGGCGTCGTCAAGTTCGTAAAAGTTGCGGCCGTCATCGGCAAGCCATTCGAGGATTTCCGCGTTGTTTATATCGCGGCTTGCGCCCGTATCAGACTCGCGCTTATGGCCCAAAACTTCCGCCGCGTTGATTGTGTTGCCGTAAGTCTCAAGCGTCTTGAGCATCGCCTGGGCCTCTTCTATTCCTTCCACTTCAACGCTTATCATTTGTTGGCGAAATTATCACACAAACCATTAATGCAAACAGAGTGTGAAACCATCCATTCCTTGGCTTTAATTTTAGCTTCTTGTTTTTCGGGGCTAACGGTAATCCACGGGTCGGGACTACAACCGAGATACATGTCGGCCACAGGAGGCAAACCATCATATTCGCAATACAAATTCATATCTTCGTATGACCCCAAGTCAACCGAATGTTTGCATTTATAACAGCAATTGACTTCTATGTAATTATGTTTTAGGTTCATTTATTTAATCTATCACAATCAGATCGCACCGGCAACGGTTGCCGCCATAGCACGTTGTCCCTGGCAGCCCGACAGACTCCCATTCGGCATAGGTCATTATCTCACCCGCGTTCGCCTCGCAAGCCTCACAGACGCGGTCATCGTCTTCGGTGAGCCAGATCATTGTCTGTCCCTTGTCGCCTTCGATGGCGATCAAGGTTGAATATTGCTGATCAATGTAACGAGACATCCCCATCAACTCTTGACCAACGTATCTATCAATAATCTCTTGCTCCACTTGCTGATACAACTTCGATCCCGATGGTATCGATTGCAACCGCACACTTGCCGCAACCGCTCGCGCCTTGGCTACCTCAAGCGGTTCGACTACGCCAAGCTGCTCAAGTATCGCCACCAACTGCGCTTGCCCCTCTTCCGTGCGAGAAAGCTCCACAAGCGCGTCATGGTTGGGCAACATAAACTGTTGAGGTACGAGGCCGTCCGGGCGCACAATGCCAGGGGATACGAATTGCTCCGCCTCTAACCGCGGCCCTACGTCCTCACGTTGCCCGTAGTCCTCGTCCTTAGGTATTGGCACGGCGTTCCTTTGCGGCTTCCCTGCGGAGCTTCCCAACGCCTTGCTTAGCCGCTTGTCGTAGCTCTTCGGGCGAAAGATCCTTGCTTATCGCGTCAATCATCTCGCCGTGTTCTTGAGCGTGGTCAAGCAATTCGACGATGGAATGAGTGTCCATGATGGCTTGCATGTTCGCCGCCGCGATCATCGCGCCCACCTCAGTCAACCACGGCATGTCGCGATCCGTAACCTCGACAGCCTGATAGTCAGCCAAGGTAACCGTTTGATCCGCGACCTCGTACAGATCCCACAGGTATGGGTTACGCTGCGACGGATCCTCCAAGAGTTCAGCGGCGCGACGTGCGACGGCTTCACTGTTAGCTTCGACAATATCATCCGCGCTGATCTGTTTGTCGGCCTCAAGGTTAAGCAGCTTTTCAATTGCATCGCTCATCTTGGCACTTTAGAAACATCGACAAATCCGGTATTTTTGTCAGCATCGATCCGATAAATGTTTTCACCAATAATCTCTATGACTTTTCGGAGTATGTACGGATGTTCTCCGCACCACTCATGAGCAAAAATGACTTTGATAGTTGTGTTGGATCGCGGGTAACGCCTGCACTCGCCGTGCTCGCCGTCTTTACTGCTCGCCTCTTTGTGCCAATGGATACACGTCTTACATGTCGGTTGCGATACCATTACACACCTATCTTTCGAGGCGGACGCGGAGCCAATCCGGCTGTCAACGCGCCCACTGTTTTGGCACCACTACCGGGCGGGGGATATTCCGTATTCTGCTCGGTGATAGTGTCGATAAGCTCTTTGGCTTGATCGTCCGTGGCAAGTGCGTTGTAATCCCTTACCCCGCGCACGTAACTGATATATTTTTTGTCTACGGAATCACCAATACGTGTGAGTTTCTCTTGCTCAGATTCCGGATACAGATAGCGCCCCGGCTTCCACACCTGAGTGATTCCAGTTGGGACAAGTTCCTTACCGCCTCCGGTGTACACCGAATACAGCCCCTTCTCGATCTCGAACAGCCGCGCTATTTCAGGCGCATTCAGTTTGCCCCTGCGGTCTAGGTCATCGGCCAGCGGCTTGGTACGTATCGACAGAGCGATACCGCTCTCCGGCGTAACGGACGAGGCTATCAGATACGACGGCACGCCGAACGATTCGGAAATAAATTGAGCTTGCTTGGTGATTATCTCGAGCGCGCCCTGCACGTTGGCAATCGGTAGCGAGAGCAACTGTATGGCCTGATCCTCGTTTAGCGCCACTGCTCCCTCTAGACACGTTGGAAGTTGGGCACCACGAGGGTTGCTAACAGCCTTGAGTCCGAGCGCCTGTGAGAGAGCATCCTTCATGAGCCTCGAAAACGCGATATCGAATTCAAGCGAGTTCTCGTATAGGCTCGTGGATACCGGCGTCGGAGAGGATGCCGTTGTCCGCGTGACACCGCCCTTAATAACGATCAACGGATACTCAGTCCCGCCTTGATTCTGAGCGGCGTAAACAGATAACGGGTTTGCGATCTCGCCGCCGGCTGTAATCCAGTCCGACACTATTGACTTGTCGTTAAGGGGCGGTATCTCGTACCAGTTGCGCGCCGTGTAATAGACGTATCGGCCAAGCGGGTAATCGTCGCTACGACCCATGACGGCTAGATATGAGTTGGTGTCAATCTTCGCTGGCTGTCCTGCCAACTTGATGACCATCGCTGTACAGTCGTCAATATCGGTGTAGTCCACACCGCGCTCGATCCCGTTGTCGATTATCTTGTCGTGGTACTTCCAATACACGTTTGCCGGGTTGATCGTGGTGTACTGCAAATGACCGGCTTTCCAGTCTACAAACAACGGGCCTGAGTCAACGGCTGCAGCGACATAGTCAGCATCGCAAAGAGACATCAAACAACCGCCTGCCTCACGATGCGCTTGCAAGGTCGTATCAGCATCTTTGACCGGTTCGCCGTCCTCGCCGGTGACGTACTCAAAATACATTGTTGGGTTTGTAAAAAGCTGCGCTCGCTTGCTGCAAATCTGGTTATCGAGTCCGCTGGTCAATACCTCGTACTCGCCGGAATCGATCATCATCGCAACGCGCTGTTTCGTGTATGTCTCGTACCCGCCTAGATTGCTATCGGTGCTCGATGTGATCCCCTCAATTTTACGGATACCGATAGCACCGCGCCGTTTCAACCCGCTGCGCACGATAGCGGTGTCGTCATTGCGCTCGATATGGTTAAGCGCATCGACAACAAGATCGGTAGTGACCTGTATTTTTTCAGCGGCAAACTTTTCCAGGCTCCGCCGTATCAGTTGTCTATTGCGCTCGATGATTTCGTTGACCATTATGCAGCCCTATTCATGCGAGTGAAATGTGGAGGCCACGCATATGTTGCGAAGTACATGGCCGCGTCCCTGGCGTGCTCCAAACGATGCTCTTTAACCGCATCCCAAACGTTGCGATGTGACGAATTATCCGGCCACGCATCTTGAGTCATAACTTCCATTATCCCTCGATTGTGATACTTGCGTTCTGGCACACTGCGCAGCTTTTGGGATACACAAAATCGGCGCACACCTCGAGTCGTGTAAATTCCGTTACTTAGTTGCATATGCTGGATCTCTTTGTTGGCATGATGGCCGCTCACTATATGGATTGGTATGCCGCCAAAAATGCGACGTATCACAAACGTACCTGTGTCCGCGTCCGTGCTCGAACGCGTGTTGACGTCCGCTCCCACTACCACGGCGGAAGGAGTGCCGTAGTCCTGTAGGATCTGACTCGCTATGGTGTCGATTGATCCTTCGCGCATCGGCATATATTCGGCCGTCACGATGAACGTGTTTCCAATCGGCTGTATGACGAGCCAAGCACTCGAGGCCACGCCAATATCAAACGCCAGCCAGAAAGGTTGCCCGTGTTGATGTACATGCGGATGCATGTTTCCGTTCGGCCATGTTTCCGAAGACCACCACGGCCACATCAAACCGGCGAGCGGAACAAACTGCCCGTCGATCTCTCTCGCCTTGTATTGCGGCGATAAATACCCTGCAATGTCATCTACCCAATTATCAGGGAGATGCGGGTTGCATCTTGAGCTCGTAAACAGCCGGGTATGACCATCGCGAAACACAATGTCGTGATAGTCATTCATGATCGGCGTGCTCGCCGTGTCATGAAAACTGAACGGGCTCTTTACGCGAATGGCTGCATCAATGTCGTCAAAGATCCGTTCAACGCACTTTTCCGCCATCTCGTCGTCAATATCCCACGCGACGTTCATACCCTTGAGCATCGCATTGGCCGGGTTGTCGACATGGCGTGACCGCAGGTAAATCACGCTACCGTTGGTCATTACGATCTTTTGCTCACCGGCGTAGTATGTGTACCAACTAGCCGGAACAACCGCCTGCCACAAGGGAAGGAATATATCTCGTATCTTGCGGCCGCTCGGTTCAGTGACCATCCCCGGCAATCCAGGGCAAAGTTCTAAAGCCGCTTTGAGTGCCAGTAGAACACATGTGAGCGTCTTACCACTGCCACGTCCACCTATCCAATGATTGCGCGATTTGCGGCCGTTCTGAACGCGCCTATTGAGCGTGAGAAACTGTTGCTGCTCTTTATACGGCTTCCGTTTGTCCCACGGGCTGATCGCATTTAGGTTCAGTATCATCCGGCTCCGATTCCTGCCAGCGGATTTCGATTATCTGTTTATTGGTGGTGTCGTTATGTCCCGCGCGTTGTAATTCACTTATTTCAAGACGACAACGTTCTATAATCATAGTAGCGGCTCCAACACCCTTGGTATTCGCACTTACTACCGACTGTTTGAGCCAGAACAAGGATCCGTCAAGACACTCGTTCAGAAGCTGTATACGCTCTTCCTTGGTGAGCGGTGTTTTGCCGCGTCTGTCGCGTAGGTTAGTAACGGTTTCCTGTATGTTGTCTATATCGTCGGACATGAGAGCGCACTATTTTCCGGCATCTTTAGAGGCGTCCTGAATCGACAGCGTGAGCTTTTCGATAAGGTCCGTGCACCCCGCGTTGTCCCAATCGATAACGCACTGTGCGGTTATCACGGCGATCTGGTTCCCGTCACCGAGTTGATGCGCCTCTTTGATCTGCGCGACGCAATTATTGACCACGCTGGTACAATTCAGTATCCGCACGGGGTTCAACTCGTTCGGCGGCTGCCATCCGGCGCAGCCTGTTTGTGCCAACAAAAAGAGTGTGAGGCACAGGTAAACGACTACACCGATGAGGCAAGCGACCATGGTTCTTTTTTCGTCCTTCATTTCTCGATCCCTTCCGTGGTGACAGTGCGGAGCACTATCGCCAACGCGCCGAAACCGGCGAGAAGAGCGGCTTTGTAATCAAGTCCGGTGCTCAGAGTTTCCGCCACGGCGGCGGCTACCATCGCGACACCTGCCCAAAGGGTTTTAGAGGCATACCATTTTTTCATGTTATCTCCGCTCATCGGGCGTGTAATCCCGGTGCGTTATCTCGTCGGACGCTGCGCGTTCCGCTTTGCGTTGGATGTCGTCGAGGATCATCTTATGCGCGATGTCCGATTCTTGCCGCTGTCGCTGCTCGGCTGCGAGGCGTTGCTCTTGCTCACGTTTGGCACGTCGGGCCGCCGCAATCGCCTTGATGATCGGCGGGATGCCAAGGGTGATTATGTTGATCAAAAGTTTCCACGGCATGTTGATCACTCGAACGGCACCTCGAAGCGCCGGTCTGTCTGCATTTCCTCGATCCAATTTTTCCACAATGGGCCCCCCTTTTCGACGAGGGGGAACCGGTCTATCAGTCCGGCCGGCGCGTTGAGCTCAATCCCGTAACAGTACGGATTGCGCGTGGTGTGCCCCTTGGACGCGTGCGCAAATATCGAAGCGTCTGAAACGCCCATAAGTCGCAGCTCATTGAGCAGGTTGACTGCAAAACCGGCCCCGGGTGTAACCGCTCCAAACGTCCAAGACTTGTGAGCCAACGTCCACGGCCATTCTGTAGTCGTGCGCCCCGTCGAGCAACTGTAGAGCGCCACGGTAAGTTGATTCGTGCAGACGCGCCGGAGCGCAGCCGCAAGCGTCGGTGTGCTCGGTGTTTTGTAGCCACATAATAGAGCCCGCGGCGTCCCGTGACAGAAAAACGCGACGCGGTCGATTTTCGTTTTGCACGCGCCGAGAGCGTTTTGTACGCCCTCGCGAAAAACCGATTGCGGTGCTTTTTCAAGCACAACGAGGTCAACGCGCTCGCCACGGGCGGACCAATAGGATTGGAACAGCCTCGCTTGGCTCACAAATTCGTTTTTATTGCCCGTTACGGCGATTGCAAGAGTCGTCATTTTGTTTCACGTGAAACGGTCAAACCGTTCCCCCTGTCGGCACTACCGCATGGACACGGCTATCGGCCTCGCGCCACGGCCACCGAACACGGTTGATCCAATCGCTCGCCCGTTGTGATTCCGGCGTCGCATACGGCGCTTTTTCTAGGCCCGCAAGTGTGAGCCATCCTTGCTCGGTAAGACGTACCCCGCCTTTGATCTGGCGTAGGAGCCACGGACGGCGATGGTCATGTAGGGGATTTACGAGAGTTGCCAAGGTGCGATCTACGTGTTGCCATGAGCAACCGAGATCCGCTGCTATGTCCACGGCGCGAACGCCGTCGGACGTGTTGCGGAGCGTGCGCTCGCGCAATGAAACGACCTGCAGCACCCTGAAATCCAAGGCTCTGGGCATAGCTCACCTATTGTGTGGAGAGTGTATCGGTAATCGACACAACTACAGAATAACAGGTGTGAGGAAAATTACAAGAAAAAAATCAACGTCCCCGACAGATGACGGCCGCTGGTTGCAAATAGCCACGTCCATCCACTTTGCGGCCTTGACGGGCTTATCGCCTGTTGGGTTACATGATGCGTTAACGCCCCATGATACGTCCATGTGCTAAAAGTACCTTGAAATGAGGGTAAAGTACAAGTAAAAAAATGCCTGGGTACTCTTCACAGCACCCAGGCTAGGTATACTCATGCTCCACAAATAAAACACAGAATGCATTTTGAGGCAAGAAAAAAGATTGGCCGGTGTCCGCACGGGGGGGATGCAGAGCACCGGCCAAAGGAGAGTATTTCAATCGTCGCACATTTCGGCGTCATGTCAAATGCTTTTTTTATCAACCAACTCATCGACATAATCATCCACGTCTCGTTCCGCGTGACTCTCGATCTGTTTCGCCGCCTGTTCACCTGGCAACCTCGATAAGCCCGGCTCGAGCCGTCGAGCTTCCGCCGCCGTGAAGCGGCCTAGATTTACGGCCTTTGTCAGTGCAGCCTCGTTCGCAGCGTGCGACCGCCCGGGTGAAAACGTCCAGTTGACCGCGGTTTTGCAATGTCGCGCCGCTGCGCAGAGGCGCTCATAGGCCTCGATAAACGCGACACGGCCAGCTATGCGATCCGTGACCATTACTGCGCCGGCTATCCCGTAAGCCTGAGCCATCTCATCCGACCACACAACGGCGTCACTCTCACCAATCGGTATTTGCGCCCACGCCTCGTTAGCTCCCGGCCGGCCGTCGTCAATGCGGCTGGTTACGTCGCCTATCGTTATCCGGCCTCGGCACTCACGCAAGCACTTATCGAGCGCCACTGAGACAGCGTTTGGGGCGTACTCGTCAAGCACCGCAACCAACGCCTCTTGTGTCGGCTGGTCGAGCTCCACACCGCCGCAAAGCCGCCAGGTAACGGCCAGTTTTTTGATCATGTTGGTGTTCATTTTTCACTCTCCTTTCTCGCTTTTCACTTTTTCTAATTTATTTTTCGTGCATCATCCAATAAAAAATAAGGAGCATCGCGACAATAAAAGATATTATTACAACGGCTCCGCATTCATCTGGACTCATTCTCCCGCCTCTTTCTCCGCTTGCTCTTTCTCAAGTTCGGTGCGAAGTTTCTCAAATCCCCTTGAGTCGTCTGCACTAAGCCGGAATACTTCCTTGCGCAAGTATTTCGCAGCATCGCTCATCTTACCAGACCCACCGCACATGCAAGGCTTTCCTGAAATTGGTTTACCCGTGCCAGCGCAAGCATCACAAGTATTCTCGGAGCGAGCCGCTTCGATTTCGGCGCGAAGCTTTTCGCAATTCTCGCAAGGCGGCAACTGTTCTCCGCAATTTAGGCAATAGTCATTCATCTTCATTTTTCACTCTCCTTTTTCGCTCTGCGCGATTAATTCGGCCCATCCCGCCGCCTCTGTCGCTCGTTTATCGCCCTGGCGCGCCTGCGATTGCGTCATTTGCCGGCCCGTGGCCCACTCGGTGCGTATTTTTTCAGCGTCACGTAGGAGCAAGTCGAGACAATGACCGCTGGCAACGTACAGCCCGTTTCGATGGTGGACGTAAAAGGCGGCTACTAGAGGAGCCTCAGTCGAGCCCAATCGGTCAACGAGTTGAACACAAATGCCGTTTGTTTTTTTGTTCCGGGTCGGAGATGTACCATATTGCGTTTCATATTCGGATGAGTACGCCTCCCATGTAGGGATACCCGTGCCTTTTTCCTTTTCTTTGTCCTTGTCTTTTTCTTTAGCTTTATCTTTGTCTTTTTCTTTAGCCCCTTGTAAGGGGCTTGTAACGACCTTAATAAGGTCGTACTTCCTGAGCTGTCTACCTACGCTTTGGTGTACTCTGTTCACTTCGTTCAGATCCCCATACTGGAAAGAAATGAAATCAGGGATGAACCATTTCTGTCCATTGTCGAACGGATGCACGCGGCCGTCAAAAGCCTTTAGAGCGTCGGCTATGTCGATTTGGAAACCTATTCGGACACAGGCAACATCGAGTTCAACGTGCCAAATACCAGCATGATCGCACTCGTCGAGGATATAAAGCCAAAGGAGCTTGTAAGGAGCTTCCAAGGACCTTATAAACCCCTTGCGCCACTTTTCTGTGTCGGTGAATCGTTTAGGCATCGTCATCACCACCTATTCTAGATAAAATATCCCCATTGAGCCTATTTTTTCTCTTGCCAGCCTCTTTCATAACAGTTACGGTGCGCAAATGATAACAGTCGGCCAAGCCCTGAGCTACATCCGCATCGAGTATTTCAATCTCTTTTTTTGATGATTCCAGAGATACAACACCGGTTAAATATCCCCAAACTTGTTCTAAATAGTCTAAACCGATCTCTCCCAATTTGATTTTTATTTGTTCATTAAGTTCAGTGTAATATTCATGGCAGGTTTTACATAGACAGCGTAACGATTCAGGTGGATATTCCCATGGGCTTCTATCTCTTAAATAATATAAATGATGCACGTGTAATGTTTCATTTTTGTCTCCACACGACTGACAGGCAAAATCAGCATCTTCAAGTATTTCAAGCCGCATTTTTTGCCACTTAGGATGTCTTAATAATTCAGCGTAGGATTGCTCTTTTTTCATTTTAGCTTTCCCTTTCAATTTTCTATGTTTTGATTTCTGTCTAAATATTCTTGCACCTGCCTTTCCGTAAATCGCCACTGCCAGTCGACGCGGTTTGCGTTGATCTTTTTTTCTTTGAGCAGCCGGTAAAGCAGCGGCAAGCTGATGTCGAGAATTTTACAGACATCCTTTGGGGATAACATTTTTTCCATGGGGCCTCCTATTAAAAAGGAAGATAAACTATAGTTGTTACTAGGTCAAGAAATATTTTTTAAAAAAAAGTTGACACAACTTGTTAAACGCGCTAAAACAACACAATGCAAGCTAAAACAAAGGAGAGTAAGTATGAATAGTACAAGTATCGCCGCCCTGGCCGCGGCACTGGCAAAAGCGCAAGGGGAGATGAAACCGGCCTCGATGGATGCGACCAACCCGTTTTACAAAAGCCGGTATGCGTCCCTGCCCTCGCTGTGGGAGTCAATCCGCGTTCCGCTGAGCGCGAACGGATTGAGCGTTATTCAAATGCCGCTCATGTTGGCGGATGGCAAGATCGGCGTGAGGACGATCTTGATGCACTCAAGCGGCGAGTGGATTTCCACAGACACCGAAGCCGGTTGCGTGCCTGATAAAACAGGGCCGCAAGCGCTTGGCGTCATAACAACGTATCTACGGCGCTATTCGCTGGCCGCGATGGTCGGCCAGGTGGCGGAAGAGGATGACGACGCGGAAGCCGTTACCACTCACGCGCCGGCACGCGAGGCCGCACCCGCGAAGGCGCAGACACAAACGACCGGCGGCACTCCGGGCGGTATCACCGACAAACAACGCAAAATGCTTTGGGCGCTCGGATGTCAACTCTGGTATCGAGAGGATGAGCACGGCGAGATCAAGCCCGACAAAGAGCGCATTGTTAGGGAATTGGAACAACGTTCACTCGATATGGGTTTTGAATTTGCCTCGATAACGAGCAAGGGTGCAAGCGCGTTGATTGAAATTTTTACGGACCTCAAAAAGAAAGCCGATGCGGCGAAGAGCCCCAACACAGACGGGTTGCCGTTTTAAGGAGAGAGAAAAATGGTTATCGATAAAGTTTTAGCGAAGAAAAGCAGACAGCACACCGTGTACAAAACAGCTGACGGAACGCGGGTTCCCGGTGTGACTACGATCCTCAACGAGATGGCGAAACCGGCGTTGATCCCATGGGCGAATAAGATGGGCTTGGCAGGAATCGACACCTCGAAATACGTTGACGCCGCCGCGAACGTGGGCACAGCCTGCCATAAAATGATTGAGGCGCATCTCAAAGACGAACCGTTTGACGGATCCGATTACGCTCCGTCGACGATTGACCAAGCTGAAAACGGTTATCTCAAATACCTCGATTGGGAACGCGGCGTCATCCTCACGGCCATCGAGAGCGAGCTGGTATTGGTAAGCGAAAAACATGGATACGGCGGGACCGTGGACATGTATTGCAAGATCAACGGTATCCGAGCACTCGTCGATTTCAAGACCGGTCAAAGCGGCATCTTCGCGGAGCACGGCCATCAAACGGCCGGCGGCTATAGGATGCTTCTCGAAGAAAACGGACGGCCGGTAGAACAGGTGCTCATCATCCGCGTGGGCAAGTCGGATGCGATGGATCTCGAAACGAAATGGATCGGCAATTGGGAGCTGCACGAAAACATTTTTCTAACGTGCCTCCGATTGTACGATCTTAAAAAGCAGCTTTCAAAAGCTGAGAAAGGAGCGGCGTCATGAGTGAAAAAAATCTCGACTACTGGCGCGGATACCGTGACGCAGCCGTCTACATGCGTTGCGTCCTTGGCACGATTGCGGACGGCATAATCAAGGGGCTGGACTCCGCAGCTATAGACATGGCCGAGGAAGAGGCCGTCAAACAGGCGCTCGAAAAAGAAAGCAAGGGGCACGCATGAAAAACGTCAACAATAAAAATAAGCCAAAGGTAATAAAAGAAAAAACTGTTCTGATATTAAAGTCAGTCGCAGCTAATATGACATCGTATAACGGTTTCAAATGGCCGCGCCACGGCCACGTGTCTGCCCCCGATTGGAAGCCTACAAAAGAGTGCGGCAACGGCCTGCACGGATTCTTACGCGGCGAGGGCAATGGGGCCTTGGCTAATTGGGATAGTGACGCCAATTGGCTAGTAGTTAAGGTTCCCGAAAAAACTTTTATCGATTTAGTTGGTAAGGTTAAATTTCCCGTCGGCAATGTAGTGTATTGTGGTGATAGACAATCAGCTATCAATTATTTGATCAAGCACGGGTGCAACGGGGCAATTATAGGCGGCACGGCCACGGCGGGCTACAGAGGCACGGCCACGGCGGGCTACAGAGGCACGGCCACGGCGGGCTACAGAGGCACGGCCACGGCGGGCGACTGCGGCACGGCCACGGCGGCCGACTGCGGCACGGCC